>VOFB01003667.1_pt1 | contig 290890 bp, 246 predicted proteins | sample 5384141 | NCBI WGS metagenome assembly VOFB01 (sample SAMN12384721, study PRJNA508395) | human gut metagenome | isolation source: healthy gut A | host: Homo sapiens | reverse complement strand
CATGGCCCAGACGGCGCTGATGATGCGCCTTACGCCGAACATCTGCCTGTATGACCCGTACGCTCCCGCGCTCGAAGGCGTGGCCGAGGAGCTTTATCACTGCGCGTTCGAAGGGGTGAACATCACCTGGACGAGCGATGTCAAGGAGGCGCTCTCGGGAGCGGCCTATGTCGTTTCGTCGGGCGGCGCGGCCCGCAAGGCCGGCATGACGCGCGAAGACCTGCTCAAGGGCAATGCCGAGATCGCCGCACAGTTCGGCAAGGACATCAAGGCTTACTGCCCCGACGTGAAACACGTCGTTGTGGTCTTCAACCCGGCCGACATCACGGGGCTGGTGACGCTCATCTATGCGGGTATCCGCCCGTCGCAGCTTTCGACCCTCGCGGCGCTGGACTCCACGCGCCTGCGGAGCGAACTGGCCAAATATTTCAGGATTTCGCCCGACGAGATCCGCAACTGCCGCACCTACGGCGGCCACGGCGAGCAGATGGCCGTCTTCGCCTCGACGACGCTCGTCGCCGGACGTCCCCTGTCGGAGCTGATCGGCCGCGAGATGCCCGAAGGCGACTGGCACGACCTGCAGCAGCGTGTGATTCAGGGCGGCAAGCATATCATCGACCTGCGCGGCCGCTCGTCGTTCCAAAGCCCGGCCTACCTGTCGATCTGCATGATCGCGGCGGCCATGGGCGGCAAGCCGTTCGGCTATCCGGCCGGCGTGTTCGTGCACAACGATGAGTTCAAGCATATCCTGATGGCGATGGAGACCCAGATCACCAAGGAGGGCGTCAGCTACAAGAACGTGCAGGGCACGGCCGAGGAGAACAAGACCCTCGCCGCCAGCTACGGGCACCTCTGCAAACTGCGCGACGAGGTGATCTCGATGGGGATCATCCCGCCCGTCGAAAAGTGGCGCGGCCTGAACCCGCACCTGAAATAGGCGGCGGATGCATCTTGTTACGGCAGGGGCCGGTTCATTTGAACCGGCCCCTGTTTCCGATTTTCTCCGACCGCTGTTTCAGGGTTTGGCCTGGAATACGGCTTTCAGCTCGCCGTCGCCGAGCAGCAGCAGCATCGGCCCGTCCATATCGTAGTGCGTGGTGGCTTCGAGCGCCTTGGTGAAGGCGTCCTCCTGTTCCATGCCCGGGCAGGCCATCATCGTCGAGGCGATCGGCCCGATCCTGAGCGCGCCCTTGTCGGTGGTTTCGTATTTGCCCATCAGGCGGTTGCAGGCCCCGACCCCCGCAAAGCGGTTCTCTTCGGCGAGGAACATTACATAGAACTTGCCCTCTTCGGGTTTGACGGCCCTGCCGTCCAACTGTATGAGCTGCCATTCGGTGCCGATGAGCGGCCGGCGGTTTTTCTTCTGGTAGGAACGGCATTTGCAGCAACCCGCGGCGAGTGCCGCTACGGCTGCGATAACTGCGATTTTCAGCAAAATCTTCATAGTATATTATTATATATGTGTTGTGCAAATATAGGGAATAAATCGTACCTTTGTGTAAAATTTGAAAAATACCCGTTATGAAGAAGATTATCGCATCGCCCCATGCGCCCAAAGCCGTGGGACCCTATTCGCAGGCCGTCGAAGCCGGCGGAGCGCTCTATGTTTCGGGCCAGCTCCCGATCGACGGCGCGACCCAAAAGATGGCCGAAGGCATCGAGGCCCAGACGCGGCAGTCGCTCACCAACCTGCGCCATATCCTCGAAGAGGCCGGCTATACGCTCGGCGACGTGGCCAAGACGACCGTCCTGTTGCAGGACATCGGCGACTTTGCCGCGATGAATGCCGTTTACGCCGGGTTCTTCACCTCGGGAATGCCCGCGCGCGTATGCTACCAGGTCGCCGCACTCCCGATGGGCGCGCTGGTCGAGATCGACGCCGTGGCGGTGAAGTAGCCGTTGCCGGACATCCCGTCCGCAGCAAATGTGCGCCCCATAAATGTGGGGCGCATGTTTTGCCTTTTTGTAAATAATTTGTGGATAAGTTTGGTGCCGTGCATTGGGTTATTCCATAGAAAAGAATGAATTTTGTAGAACCGGGTTTCGCCCGGATCGACGCTAAAAATCTGAAATAAAAGCAATAACAGTTATGTCAAAAGCCGCAAAACCCGTGGCGCCGCAGAAAGTCGAATACAACGATGCGGTCGCCGAGTCGAAAAAGTATTTCGAAGGGGACGACCTCGCCGCAACGGTATGGGTCAGCAAATACGCCCTGAAAGACTCTTTCGGCAATATTTACGAAACGTCGCCCCGACAGATGCACGAGCGTATCGCCGCCGAGATCGAGCGCATCGAGCGCAAGTATCCCAATCCGATGTCGCGCGAGGAGGTCTTCGGCCTGCTGGATCATTTCCGGTATGTGATTCCCCAGGGCGGCCCGATGACGGGTATCGGCAACAATTTCCAGGTGGCCTCGCTCTCGAACTGTTTCGTGATCGGGCACAAGCATCCGGCCGACTCCTACGGCGGCATCTTCCGCATGGACGAGGAGCAGGTGCAACTGATGAAACGCCGCGGGGGCGTGGGGCATGACCTTTCACACATCCGTCCCACGGGCAGCCCGGTGCTCAACTCGGCGCTCACGTCGACGGGTATCGTGCCTTTCATGGAGCGCTATTCCAACTCGACGCGCGAGGTGGCGCAGGACGGCCGCCGCGGTGCGCTGATGCTCTCGCTGTCGATCAAGCACCCCGATGCCGAGCGTTTTATCGACGCCAAGGTCGACACGGGCAAGGTCACGGGCGCTAACGTTTCGATCAAGATCGACGACGAATTCATGCGCGCCGCGATCGCGGGCAAGAAATACCACCAGCAATTCCCGATCAATTCGGACAACCCCCAATACGAGCAGGACATCGACGCCAAGAAACTCTGGGATAAAATCATCCACAACGCATGGAAGTCGGCCGAGCCGGGCGTGCTGTTCTGGGATACGATCATCCGCGAGAGCGTGCCCGACTGCTATGCCGACGAGGGCTTCGTGACGGTTTCGACCAACCCCTGCGGTGAAATCCCGCTCTGCCCCTACGATTCGTGCCGCCTGCTGGCGCTCAATCTGCTGAGCTATGTGGACAACCCGTTCAAGAAGGATGCGAAGTTCAATTTCGACAAGTTCCGGTCGCACGTGGCCATGGCCATGCGCATGATGGACGACATCATCGACCTCGAACTGGAAAAAGTCGAGCAGATCATCGGGAAGATCGCCGCCGACCCCGAGGACGAGGACGTGCGCCGCGTGGAGCTGGAGCTGTGGAAGAAGATCCTCGGCATGGCGCAGAAGGGCCGCCGTACGGGCCTCGGCATCACGGCCGAAGGCGACATGCTCGCCGCACTGGGACTGGTATACGGTTCCGAGGAGGCGATCGCATTCGCCGTCGAGGTGCAGAAGACGCTGGCCGTCGAGGCCTACCGGGCTTCGGTGAAGATGGCCGCCGAGCGCGGTGCCTTCCCGGTCTACGACGCAGCCAAGGAGAAGGACAATCCGATGATCGCCCGCATCCGCGAGGCCGACCCGGAACTCTACGCCGAGATGGAGAAGGTCGGCCGCCGCAACATCGCCATGCTGACCATCGCCCCCACGGGTACCACGTCGCTCATGTCGCAGACCACGTCGGGCATCGAGCCGGTGTTCCGCACGGTCTACAAACGCCGCCGCAAGATCAACCCCTCCGACAAGGACACGCATGTGGACTATGAGGATGAAACGGGCGAAAAGTTCCAGGAATACAACGTCTACCACCACAACTTCGTGAAGTGGCTCGAGGCGAACGGATACGACACGTCGAAGCTCGCGACGATCTCCGACGAGGAGCTCGGAGAGTGGGTGGCCGCTTCGCCCTACCACGGGGCTACGGCCAACGACATCGACTGGGTGGCCAAGGTCAAGATGCAGGGTGCGATCCAGAAATGGGTCGACCACTCGATCTCGGTGACCGTCAACCTGCCGAACAATGTTTCGGAGGGGCTCGTAGCGCAGGTTTACCGCACGGCCTGGGAATGCGGCTGCAAGGGCGTCACGGTTTACCGCGACGGCTGCCGCGACGGCGTGCTGCTCGAAAAGGCCTCCAAAAAGAAGCCGAAGTGCGAGGAGCATCCCGGACAGGTGCCCAAGCGCCCCAAGTCGATCCCGGCCGACATCGTGCGTTTCAAGAACGGCACCGAGGACTGGATCGCCTTCGTGGGCCTGCAGGACGGCCGCCCCTACGAGGTTTTCACCGGTAAGATCGAGGAGGATGCCATGTATATCCCCCGCAAGATCGACAAGGGCTATATTATAAAGGTACGCGAGGAGGACGGCACCAAGCGTTACGACTTCCAGTATACTGACCGCTACGGCTATACGAATACCATCGGCGGTATCTCGCGTCTGTTCGACGAGGAGTTCTGGAACTACGCCAAACTGATCTCGGGTGTCCTGCGCCACGGTATGCCGATCGAAAAGACTGTCTCGCTGATCGAATCGCTCCACCTGGACAGCGAGTCGATCAACACGTGGAAGACGGGCGTCTGCCGCGCCTTGAAGCAGTATATCGTCGACGGCACCAAGTCGAAAGGCAAGTGCCCGAGCTGCGGACAGGAGAATATGGCCTACCAGAACGGCTGCCTTACGTGCATGTCGTGCGGTTATTCGAAGTGCGGTTGATTCCGTAAGGATTTAATCCTGAGCTTAAAAGGCTGGAAACATACGTTTCCAGCCTTTTTTGTGCGGGTTCGGCGCTGTTTTTGTGCTATGACCTGTCAATTAATGGTTTCGGGAAAAGAGAAACTTTATTATTGGGATTAAATATTATTGACCATGAAAAAACTTATTCTATTGTTGGCAGCCGTGGCACTGGCTACGTCTGTGTGGGCGCAGGACACGCCCAAAAAACCGAGCTTCGCCGGTTTCGTGTCGAACGGTTTCTGGGATAACTGGGAAATTACGCTGGGAGGCGGTGCCGGTACGGCCCTTTCCAACGGTACCAACCAGGGGAGTTTCGGCGACCGTATCAATTTCGAGGCCAACTTCGGCCTTACCAAATGGTTCCATCCGGTGACCGGTATGCGCCTCCAGTTGCAGGGCGGCCGGTTCGCCAATTTCGACGATGTGCTGGGCAAGGCGAAATGGCCCTATTTGTTCGTGCATGCCGATTTCATGCTCAACTTCTCCAACTGGGCAGGGGGTTACCGTGAAGACCGAGCCTACTATGCCGTGCCGTTCGCCGGTTTCGGATATATGGCCTCGAACTTCACCGACAAGAGCCACGAGAACAACGGTTCGGGTACGCACCAGTCGTTCGCGTTCACTTTGGGCTGGCTCAACAAGTTCCGCATTTCGCCGTCGTTCGATTTCAATATCGAACTCAAAGGGCTGATAGCGCCTTCGCGGGTCAGCCCCGTTGCGATGGACGGCTCCTACCTGTTCGGCTTCAGCGCTACGGCAGGTTTCACCTACCGCTTTAACAAGCGCGGCTGGCAGCGCGGTGTTGCGGGCTATACCGTTGCGGACATCCAGGCTTTCCAGGACGCCGTAGCCGCCAGCATGGCCGCTGCCGCCGCCATGGAGGTCGAGAATGCCCAGCTGGCACAGCAGCTTGCCGCCTCGCAGGCCGAGCTCGCCGCCACGGCCGATGCCGCAGCTGCGGCAGCTACTGCCGCCGCGGCCGCTACCGTCGTTGCCGCCGAGGAGCAGGTTGCAGCCGATACTTCGATCATCCTCTTCGATTACAGCATGTCGTGGCTGACCCCGCAGGAGAAGACCCGCCTCGAGCTGGTGGCCGAGAAGATCAAGAACGGCCCGCAGGACATGGTTTACCAGATCGTGGGCCACGCCGACCAGCAGACGGGTACCGCTGCCGGCAACAAGCGCGTCGCCGAGCACCGCGCCAAGCGGGTTTACGACTTCCTCGTATCGAAGGGCGTCAACCCCAAGCAGCTGAATTACGAGGGCAAGGGCAACTCGCCCGATCCGTTCAAGAAGGTTCAGGCCGCCAACCGTGCCGCGATCATCCAGTAATCGGGAGCGAGGCTGCGGGCTTCCCCCGAAGTAGAAAAGAAAAAGGTGCAGGATTGTCCTGCACCTTTTTCTTGTGCTGATTCCGGGGTGTCGGCTGTGTGTTTTACCTGATAATCACGGCATTGACCAGCCGCACGCCCGAGCGGCGGTTGATCTCCTCCTTGAGCGCCTCGCGCTGGTAGAAGAGCTCCGAGCGGAGCACGCTCGACTGGATGCGGGCATAGAGGATGTGGTTTTCGATTTTCAGCTCGGTCGTAATCTCCGCGGCGCGGTCGCCCACGATCTCGCGCCAGGTGTCGGGCAGTTTCCCTTCGGCGACTTTCGCCGCAACATAGGGGCGTTTGAAAAACTCCTCCAGCAGGTCGCCCATCAGCATGGTCTTCGTCCGTCTCATGGCCGTCCTCCTTCCGATGCTGCATCCCCGGGGCGTGCCCCGTTGCCGTCGGGTTCTGCTGCTGGTTCTTCGGCAGGCTCCGGTGCCGGGACTGGTTCCGAAGGCCGCCGCGCGGGTTCTCCCGCCGGCGATTCCCCGGCTTGCCCTTCTGTCCGATCCGCGGCCGCAGTCCCGGTCTGTCCCGGTGTTTTTTCCTCCATCGGTTCCGCAGCCCCGTCCGTTACCGCATTCCCGGGCCGGCTTCCGGCCGATCCTTTGTCCGGGTCTGCCGCGGCAGCCGTTGCCGTTGCATTCCCCTGCGTCACCGCCCCGTTCCCGACCGTGAAAAGCGCATATTCGCCGCCCGCCTTGTCGAGGATCGTACGCAGCCGTGTGGGGTTGCAGTCGGTGATCAAGATCTGCCCGAACGAATCTTCGGACACGAGGCGGATCAACTGCTCCACGCGCCCGGCGTCGAGCTTGTCGAAGAGGTCGTCCAGCAGCAGGATCGGTTTTTCGCCCTTTTCCCGGGCGACGATGGTGTATTGCGCCAGTTTGAGGGCTATCAGGAACGATTTCTGCTGTCCCTGCGACCCGTATTTGCGCAGGGGGTAGCCGCCGATTTTCAGCACCAGGTCGTCGCGGTGGATGCCTGCCGTGGTGAATTCGTTGGCGAGGTCTTTCTGCCGTGCCGCGAGGAGCAGTTCGTCGAACGGCCGGTCGTTCAGCTCCGACTTGTAGTGCAGTTCGACCTGCTCGCGGTCGCCCGAGAGGGTGCGGTAATAGTCCGCGACGACGGGTTGCAGCCGTTGCGTGAACTCCCGCCGCAGGGCGTGTATTCGGTTGCCCTGCTCGACGAGTTGCAGGTCGTAAATGCGGAGCATCGTTTCGTCGGGCATGTTCTTGAGCAGGCGGTTGCGTTCGGCCAGCACGCCGTTGTAACGCATTACGGCGGCCAGGTAGGTGCGGTCGAGCTGCGAGATGAAGCCGTTGAGGTAGCGGCGGCGTTCGTCCGCGGCGTCGCTGATGAGCGCACTGTCGGCCGGCGACACGATCACGGCTGGAATCAGCCCCACGTGATCCGACAGCCGTTCGTACTCCTTTCCGTTGCGTTTGAGCACCTTGCCGCCCTTGCGCGAGAACGAGCACACGACGCTCTCCGTCTTGCCCGCATCGGTGAGGTACTGTCCTTCGGCGAGGAAGAAATCCGCGCCGTGGCGGACGCTCTGCCCGTCGGTCATCGTCAGCGACGACTTGCACATCGAGAGGTAATAGACCGCGTCGATGACATTGGTCTTGCCCGCCCCGTTGTCGCCCACCAGGCAGTTGATGCCGGGGCACAGGGCGAGTTCCTCCTGTGCGATATTCTTGAAGTTGAGCAGCGATATTTTCTTCAGATACATGGTTCAAAGATAGTGCAAGCCGAGCGCAATGCCAAATTTATTTGGGCATTGCCAAGGCGCCGCCTGTGTTCTGTAAAGATAGTGCAAGCCGAGCGCAATGCCAAATTTATTTGGGCATTGCGCCCGTCGCATGTATCCCGAGTTGCAAAAAATCGGGATGCGGCATTGTACATTGTGAATAGTTTTGTATCTTTGCTGCCTAACGTACGGAATTATAAACTAAACAAGATAGATTTTTATGGCAAAACAGCATGTCGCCGAGCAGGAAACCCTTGGCGAAGCAATGAACAAAACTGAGTTTTTCTTCGAGAAGAACGGCCGTATGTTGTCGTATGTTTTCCTCGGATTGCTGGTGCTCGCAGCCCTCGTTTTCGGCTACCGCGCACTGATCGTGTCGCCGCGTGCCGAGAAGGCCGCCGAAATGATCGCCGAGGCGCAGTACCGTTTCGAGGATCAGAATGCGGACTATGCGCTGGCACTCGAAGGCGATGCCAACGGCGCCGGATTCCTCGAGGTGATCGAGAAGTACGGCTCGACCCCTTCGGGCAACCTTGCCAAACACTACGCCGGCATCTGTTACCTGAAGGCCGGCGACCTGGAGAATGCCGCCAAATTCCTGGCCAGGTATTCGCCCGTAAAGGGTATCCCGGGCGCATTGATCAACGCCCAGAACTACGGGTTGCAGGGTGACATCGCCGTCGAGCAGAAGGACTATGCCAAGGCTGTGAAATTCTACGACAAAGCCGTAGCGGCTGCCGACAACAACCTCACCGCTCCGATGTACCTCCGCAAAGCCGGCCTGGCCGAGCAGGCCCAGGGCAACGGCGCGAAAGCGGCCGCATACTACGAGCAGATACTGACTTCGTACCCGGCGTCGATGGACGCACGCGACGCGGAGAAACTTCTCGGCAGCATAAAATAACCGGAGACTATGGCGACCAAGAAGCATAACCTTTCCCAATTCGATTCACCCCTGCCTTCGGCCGCCGACATGCGGTTCGGAATCGTCGTGGCCGAGTGGAACCGCGAGGTCACCGAAGCCCTTCTCGAAGGCGCCGTGCGCACGCTGCGTGCCGCCGGATGCCCCGACCTGAACATCCAGATCAAATATGTCCCCGGGACGTTCGAACTGGCGCTCGGCGCACAGTTTTTCGCCGAATATACCGATGTCGACGCGGTGATCGCGCTCGGGTGTGTCATCCAGGGCGATACGCGCCATTTCGATTTCATTTGCCAGGGCGTGACGCAGGGTATCACCCAGCTGCAGATCCAGTGGAACATGCCGATCGCATTCGGTGTGCTGACCGTCAACGACATGCAGCAGGCGCTCGACCGCTGCGGCGGCCGCCACGGCAACAAGGGCGATGAAGCGGCTGCGACAGCCATCAACATGGTCAAGTTGCAGATCGACATGGAAGCCGCTTCCCCCGACCACGAACCCGACCGGCGGAACATCAACTGACGAACTTTGATACAGACATTTAAGGGAGCCCTCGCACGGCTCCCTTTTTTGCGGCTTTTCCGGTGGTGTGTATCGCTATCGTTTGCGCCCGTGAGCCGTGAACTGCAAATCATGAACTGTGCGCTGTGAATTGTAGGCTGTGCGCCGTGTGCTGAGAGACGGTGAGCCTCGTACCGTGAACCGCGTGTGTCCAGCGCCGTACGCTGTGCGCATTGAACTCGTGTGCCCGCGAGTTGTGTGTCCGTGTCGGCGCCCGTGCGTCCCTCTCCGCCGCCTGATATGCTCCGGGGCGCCATTCACGGCTTGGACGGAAAGGCATGTGCCTCGGGCCCGGCGGGCCCGGCCTTCGGAGGCCTGTACCACCGCCATCGCCGTTGCCACCCGGGGCGGAATAAAAGAAGAGGGAGGCCTTCAGGCCTCCCTCTTCGGTATGGGGATCGAACGGTGTTATTCGACAACCTGAATGACCGGACTGTCGTTGTACCCGTTATCGGCGGAGCTTGCCCAGCGGATCGTACCGCCGTTGGGTTCCGTGCCGCCCGTGGTATTGGCTTCGCAATAGAACCGGATCTTGACGCTGCCGTCGCTAATGCCGCGTGCGAAGGTCATCGTCACGTCGATCTGCATGTTGGCCGTCGGTACCAGATGCGTGTAGGTGATCTGTTCCCCGTTGACGGTTGCGGTCTGCGTGTCGGTCGCCGGTTTCCAGCTCGTACCGTCCATATATTGCAGGCTCCAGTACTTCTGTCCGGTGCCGGAGATACGTGTGAGACCCGTAAAACGAACCTTCGTTCCCGACTTGAAGTTCTTGACCGGAACTTCGAATAACCAGTAGTCGCCCTTCCATGCTCCCGTGACGTAGGGTTGTCCCGTGCCGCCGATCATGCGCGTGCTGTTGGGGTGCAGGCTGCCGTCGGAGTTGAAGGTGTGGAAGTAGGAGATATAACCTACGCCCGACGAGGCCATGAGCTTGTTGTTCTGCTCGAACTGCTCTTTCGGAACCGTGTAGTCCGTGCCCGATGCACCGTTGAAGAACCACTTTACCGGAGCGTCCAGACCTTCCAGCGGCCCGCCTTCCGCCAGGCTTTCCTGTGTCACGAAGATCTCCTTGACGGCTTTGGTGCCGAGCACCTCGTCCGAGATGATCGAGAACGAAGCGGAGCGTTCGTCGAGCGAGAGGTTGCTGGTCGCTTTCACCGTCATGACATACTCCTTGTCCGCTTCGCCGGCCGAGGGCGTGACCTCGATCCATGCGTTCTCGGCAACCGAAATCGTCCAGTCCCAGTTGGATTTCACCTTGAAGGTGAATGCATTGGGCTGGTAGGCCGGGAACGGGGGCAGTGCCAGGTCGTCGCCGATGTCCTCGCTCGTAATCTCGATCTGCGGCGTGATGTCCTGCAGGATGTTTAGGTCGGCTCTGATGTCCTTGTACTGGCCGCTGCCCTTGAAGGCGATGCTGAAATCACGGCTCAGGGATGCCGGCTGCTCGGGATACTCCTCGATGTCGAGCGTGAAAGTCCCGTTGCCCGTCTCGGTGAAGGTTGCCCATTCGGCTTTTTCGGGTTCGTAGAACGGCGTCACGTTCGACGCGACCCTGATGTCGTAATGGGCGGCATAACGTCCCGCTACGATCTCGTTCGTCTCGATGTTGTTGACGACGAACCGGATGTAAGGTTCGTTGGCGCTCTGGTTGACGACGAGGGTCGTTTCGGTCTGCCTGCCGTCCGCATAGCGGAATACGACCGTCGCCGAACGCGGGGTGTTGGCGTCGTTATCGTCCAGGCAGAAGCGTACCTTGCCGTCGCCCTGGCCTGTCTTGGGGTAGAATTTGATCCAGTCTCCGTCCGTGGAGTTGCATTCGACACTCCAGTTGCAGTTCGAACGGATGTCGTAACGGATCAGTTCGAGCGTGGCGTCGCCGATGATGGCCTCGGCGTCGAAACCCAGGTCGGAGGAGGCGGTCACCAGCTTGCTCGATACGACGGTATTCTCCAGCCGGAAGTAGGGGCTGCCGCCCTCCGTGTCGTCGTCGCTGCACGAGACGAAGGCCGCCGGGATCAGGAGCAGCGCCGACATGGCCAGGCCCCTTATGTTGCGGAATATGTTTTTCGCGTTCATAGTGCGTTCGTTTTTAGATTATAAGTTCTCTTCGGCGATGACATTCTTGCGGAACGAGTGTTCCCACGGCTGCCCGGCATCCTTGGCGACGGCCTGGCCGCTCCACCAGATCGGGAAGACCATGGTGTTGTCGTTGATGGTACCGCCCTGTGCCTCGAATGCGGCCGTATAGTTCGCACGGTTGTTGGCGATCGCGATCGACGGATAGGGATAGCGGGCGATGAACTTGCCGCCCGTGGCGTTCAGCTCGATCGTTCCCATGCCGGTCTTGCACTCGGGATACCCCGTGCGGCGCATTTCGTGGTACATCTGGAAGCCGATGACCCAGAACAGCGAGAGCCATTTCTGCTCGGCGAGGCGCTGCTGGGTATTATTCCATTTTACGTGGTCGCTCGCCAGCAGTGCGGCGATGTTCTTCTGCGTGATGGCTACGGTTTTCAGTTCGATCTTGTTCGACGCGTTGAGTTCGGGGTAGGAGGCGTAAATGCCGTATTCGCCCCATTTCTGGCACGACGCGGTGATCGCCGCTTCGTAATACTCCTTGGCGGAGCCCGATATCCAGCCGTTCATCGCTGCTTCGGCCTTGATGAAGAGCAGCTCGTCGTAGTCGAGCATGTGGTTGGGGCGCGTGTCGCCCACCAGCGTTTCGTAATGCAGGTAGGGTTCGCGTTCGCTGATGGAGGTGATGCCGTTGTAGTTGATCGTACAGCCCGAGACGGCGCCGATCATTTCGCGGATCACATCGGGCTCGGTCGCACTGGGATACTGGACGTAACGGGGCTTGATCCAGATGCGCAGGCGCGGGTCGACGAAGCCGTCCGAAGCGTCGTAGAGCAGGTCGAGCAGCTGTGCGGCGATGTGGTGGTCGCTCGACAGGCTCTTGTCGTCGGGGAACGAACTGGAGTTGAAATAGGTCTTGTAATACTCCGCGCTGCCGGAGAACTTCACGGTGGCGTTGTCGTCGTTCGACTCGAAGACGGGGTATTTGCCCGGGTTGGAGATGATCTGGTTGATCTGCTCGCCGACCGTGGGGGTGAAGGCGTTGTTACGGCCGCTCACGCGCATCAGCAGACGCAGGCGCAGCGTGTTGGTGAATTTCTGCCACTTGGCGATGTCGCCGCCGTAGATGCCGTCCTTGGTGGGGTCGTCCAGCCCCAGGCTGGCGTTGTAGAGCGAGTTGGCCAGCTCGAGTTCCTCCAGCATGGCCGTATAGACCTCCTGCTGCGAGTCGATATGCGGGGTGTTGATGCCCTCGCCGCCCTTGAGCGCCTCGCGGTAGGCGATCGAACCGAACATGTCGGTGAGGATCGACATGTTATAGACCTTCAGCGTCAGGCCGATGGCCTGGAAGTTGGGCTGGTTCTGCGCCACGGCCAGGTCGTACATGTGCTTGGCATTGCCGGCCCATTTGTACCCGAGGTTCCAGATGGCCTTGAAATTGCCGTCGGCAAGGTTGTAGCAGTGTTCGCGGCGCGGTGTCGACTTGGCCACGGTGACCTGCGAAATCTCGTTGGCGATGCTCAGCATGTAGGACGAATAGCTGTTCGTGGAGCTGTAAATCAGCGGTTCGAGCAGCGCGATGGGGGCTACGGACCCTTCCGATTGTTTGTTCGGATTGGTGTTGTAATCCTCGAAATCTTTCGTACATGCGCCCGATGCGGCGAGCAGCGCGAGTATCAGGATATATTTTGCGTATTTCATGGCGTTCGCAGTTTTAGAACTGAAGTTTGATGTTGATACCGTAGGTACGCGTCATCGGGAAGGTGACGGTTTCGATACCGGGGTAAATGTTCGTACCGTTGACCAGACCTGCCGCCTCGGGGTCGAACTGCGGCCAGTCGGTGATGCAGAAGAGGTTGGTGGCGAAGAACCCGATCGACGCGCCCTGCAGGAAACGGGTCTTGGCCATCAGGTGCTTCGGCAGCTGGTAGTCGATGCGCAGCTCCTTGAACTTGAGGAAGTCGGTGCTGAACGTGTTTTCACGGCCGTTGTCGCGCACCCATTTGTAGGACTGGTAGTAGGTGTAGATGTTCTCCGTGACGGCGGTGTTCTTCTGGTAGGAAACCGTGCCGTCGCCGTTGTCCACGGCGTTGACGCCCTGCAGAACCAGGCCGTCGTCACGTCCGGCGAGCGAGTTCTTCAGTTTGCCCTGGTACGAGAGTGCGAAGTTGGTCACCGAGTAGGCCACGCCGCCGACCTGCGCCGTGAACTGCGCGCTCAGCGAGAGGTTCTTGTAGCGGAACGTCGTGCCGAAGCCTGCCTTCCAGTCGGGGATTACGCTGCCCAGGTGCTCGAACTTCTTGGAGTCGGTCTCCTTGGTCAGCAGCGGGTAGCCGGTCTTGGCGTTGATGATCTGCATGCCCGAGCAGTCGACCTGGTTGCCGTTTTCGTCCGTGTAGGTCGAACCCTCCGGCGCGTACTCGTAGTGGCTGGCCGAATAGAGCTGGTGCATGGACTTACCCACGTACGAGTAGACGAATATACGGCTGCCGATGGTCGTCGAGGTCGAGGTCTGCAACGGCGTTGCGGGATCCCATCCGTTCTGCAGCTCGTTGAGTTTGTTCTTGTTGAGCGACCAGTTGCCGTTGATCTCCCAGTTGATGTCCTTCGTGCGGACGGGAACCATGCGGAACGTGACCTCGACACCCTTGTTGGTAATCAGGCCGGCGTTCATCTTGCGGGACGTACTGCCGGTTTCGGCGCTCGTTTCGGCGCTGATGATCTGGTTGCGGGTGCTGGTCTTGTAGAGCGCCACGTCGACATTGAGCCGGTTGCCCAGGAACTTGGTTTCCAGGCCGACTTCCCAGCTGCTGGTCTTTTCCGGGAGGATGTACGGGTAGTTGCTGGCCGTAGGCAGCGTGACGCCGCCCGGATAGTCCGTGGTCGAGTAGTCGTCGTAGAGCGAGAAGACCGAAGTGTCGTTACCCACCTGTGCCCACGAACCGCGCAGCTTGATCATGTTGACATGAGGGGAGTTGATCTTGAACGCCTTGTCGAGCAGGATACTGGCCGATACCGACGGGTAGAAATAGCTCCAGTTGGAGGGAGCCAGCGTCGACGACCAGTCGTTGCGGGCCGTGACGTCGAGGAAGTAGGTGTCGTCCCACGACAGGTTGACAAAGCCGTAAAGGCTGTTGGTCTGCCGGTTGCTGCGGTAGGGCGACGTGTCGAGGGCTACCGCGGCGTTGGCGAACGAATACATGCCGGGGCCTTCGCTGCTCAGCTGCGAGGCGGTGATGGTGGTCGAGTAGTATTTGTTGCGCAGGACGCTGCCGCCGAATGCCGCCGTGACGCCGAAGCGATCCCACAGCTTGTTGTACTTGAGCAGGAAGTCCGAGTTGTAGTCGTAGCGGCGGATGGTCTTCTCGCGGTACATGCCGTAGCGGTTGTCGAGCGACATGAAGGGTTTCTGCTGCGAGCGCCATTCGATATTGGCGTCGAAGCCGCCGCGCAGCGTGAAGGTCAGCTCGGGCAGGATCGTGAAGTCGATGCTCACGTTGCCGAAGAAACGGTCACGATCCAGTTTGTTCAGCTCCTCGTACAGCGTGCGGTAGGGGTTGTGGCCCTCGAGGCTGTTGTAGATAAGCCCCGAAGTGGTGTTGTATTTGTCTTCGCCGCTGCCTGCCAGGTAGTTGGCATAGGTATAACGGCCCTGCATGTACTCGTCGCGGTAAGCCGAGATGGGGTTGGTGTTGTAGCCCCAGATCAGGCCGTACATGGGCGAACCCTGGCTGTAACCCGACATGGGCATGTTGTCGCTGTTCTTGCGGATGTAGTTGACTTTTGCCGCCAGTTTGATGGCCTTGCTGATCTTCTGGTTCAGGGCCAGTGCGAAGGTCTGCTGTTCGTAGCCCGAGTTGGGCGTGATCCAGTCGTTGCGCAGGTCGGTGAATGAGAAGCGCGTGCTCGTACCCTTGCCCGTCGAACCGTCGATGGTCACCGAGTTGCTCCACGTAACGCCCGTTTCGAAGAGGCCGGTGAACCAGTCGTCGGCGTATACCCACGGCAGGGGGGTGAACTCCCCGGTCTCCCAGTTCTTCGACATGTAGAGATAGCGCAGCTTGCTGGAGTCGAAATGCTCGCCGTACGTGTAGCGCGAGATCTGCTGGCGGACGGGCTGCCCGTCGTAGGTCATCGTGCCGGGAAGGCCCCATGCCGATGCGACGCGGTTGGTGAGCGACGTGGTGACGGCCGAGGGGCCGTATTCCTCCTGGAATTCGGGCCAGAAGCCTGCGGTCTCGAAGGTCACCGAACCGTTGTAGGTAACGCCGATACCACGCTGTTCGCGGCCCGACTTGGTGGTGATGAGCACCACGCCGTTCTGGCCCATCGAACCGTAAAGCGCGGCTGCGGCGGGGCCTTTGAGGACGGAGACGTTCTCGATGTCGTCGGGGTTGAGGTCGGAGATCGGGTTACCGAAGTCCACCGGGGCGTTGCTGTTGGCATAGTTGGCGCCCGAACCGGAGGCTACCGTGCCGTTGCTCATCGGGATACCGTCGATGACGAACAGCGCTTCGTTGGCGCCGTAGTTGAGCGACGTGTCGCCGCGCAGCGTCACACGTACCGTACCGCCGGGGCCGGTGCCCGCCGAGGACATCGACATACCGGCGACCTTGCCGTTGAGCCCCGTCACCCAGTTGCTCGATATGGATTTGGTGAGTTCGTCGCCCGAGACTTTCGAAACGGCATAGCCGACCGATTTCTCCGAGCGGGTCAGGCCGAGTGCCGTGACGACCACTTCGTCGATCTTCTGCGCCGATTCTTTCAGCGTGACGTTGATCGTGGTGCGGCTTCCGACCGTGACCTCCTGCGGGTCATAACCCAGCGACTGGAAGACCAGCACGTCGTTGTCGCTGCCGACATGGATCGTATAGGTTCCGTCTGCGTTCGAAATCGTGCCTGTCGCAGTCCCCTTCAGGATGACGGTGGCCCCGACGAGCGGGCTTTTGCCGTCCGTGTCGAACACGATGCCCGTGATGTTGCGGCTTTGGGCCCAGGCGGCCGAAGCGACCAGCAACATTACCGCGGTTGCCAAAGCATTCCGTATGTATGTTTTAAGCTTCATATTGTTGATTTTTTTAATTCGGGTTTTTTTGTCGAACGGCTGCGGTCGTCCTGCGGGCGGCCGCAGCCGTCAAGGTCGGTTTAGGGTACGATCTGTATTCTCGGGCTGTCGGCTGTTCCGGCTCCGCCCCAGCGTATCGTTCCGCCGTTGGGCTTGGTGAGTGCGCCCTTGCCGTTGGCCTGCCAGTTGGCTGCGCAGACGAACCGGAATTCGATGTTGCCGCCGGAGATCGCATTGGCATAGGTGACCGTCACGTCGACCGTGATGTAGGTCGTCCCGTCGGCTTTCATGGCGTGGGTGTAGGAGACCTCTTCCCCCGTTTCCGTGGTCGTTTGTAATGCCGCGGCGGGTTTCCAGGTGCCGCCGTCGTTGTACTCCATCCGCCAGAATTTGTGGCCGGTGGCCGAGGTGCGGGTGATCGCCGTGAAGCGGACTTTGGTGCCTGCGTCGAGGTTCGTCACCGGGACGGCGAACGTCCAGTAGTCGCCCGGCCAGCCGCCCGTGATGTACGGATGGCCCGTACTGCCGACGATGCGTTCGCATTTCTTGTCGGGATCGCTCGGTGCCGTGTGCGTATAGGAGAGGTACCCCGGCCCCGATTGGGCCAGCACCGTGTTGTACGGGCTGTCGGGCCCGCCCTTGAAGTCCTGGGCGTAGTTGCCCATATCCTCTTCCGAGAACGACCATTGTACGGGAGACGCCAAGTCCCATTTCACCGTTCCTGGCGATACGGGCTGCTGCGAAAGCGCGATCTTCTCGGTAAGGGTGGCATCGCCCTCGGCCGCCGTGATCGTAAACTCGCCGAAGCGGCGGAACGAGAGGTTCTGTTCGAGCGCCTTGACCGTTACCTCCACGTCGGTGTTGGCGGCACCCTGCCCGGGGCTCACCTCGTACCATGCCGCAGCGCCCGATGGGGCGATCGTCCAGGGATAGGGGGCGTTGACCGTGAATTTCACCTCGGCACCCAATTCTGCGGGGTTGTCGCTGAGCTCCAGCGTATTGTCCGTCAGCCCTTCGATGGTGATCTGTGCCCCGGAAGCCTGCGTGACGGCAACCTTCTCGATCTCTGCGCCTTCCGACTTGATGATGATATGGCCCGTGCGGCTTTCGCCTCCGGAGTTCCTGCCTACTTCCACCTTGGTGGTGACGTAGGGCAGTCCCGTGGCCTTGACGGTCGCCACGCCGTTCGAGAGCGATGCGCCGTTGTTCGCGCCCGTTACCGTCGACGGGTCTGCGTCGCCGCAGCGTACGGTGGTGATCGTCAGCCAGTCGCAGTCGGTCTCTGCCGTCCAGGCCTTGTTGACGCGCACCGAGCAGGTCAGCGTGCCGCCTTCGGCAACCACCATGCTGTTGGCATCGAAGAGACTCGGATCGGAGGTATTGACGATCTCCTTGTCTAACGGGGTGACGAGTGCCTCCGGTGCCGGGGCTTCGGGGTTCTCGTCCTTGGCGCGCGTCACGGTGATGTTGTCCAGGTAGAGGCGGCACTTCACTTCGCGCTCGCTGCCGAAGGTGATGCGGGTTTCGTTCGTAGCGCCGTAGACGATCAGCGAGTAGCGTGTCCACTCCCAGACGTTCTTCACTTCGACCAGCGCGGAGGTTTCCACCAGGTCGCCGATCGTGCCGGGGCCTTCGATCGTGACGTCCATGTGGTCGTCGCCGTTGTCCACCGTGCCGCCTGCCGACGAATAGGCGGCTGCGTCGAACTGCACGAGCAGCGTCGCGGCCTTGCCGGCGTCGATGCCCGTGAGCGCGGGGATCGTGATGGCGCCCATGTTGGCGGTCTTACCCAGCTTGACATGGCCTTCGTAACGGGCATATACCGAGGGCGTGTAGGTGTAACCCTTGGCCGCTACGGCCTCTTTCATCCCGTCGGTCGAGAGGGCGAACTCGTTGCCGTTCGTGCCGTCGATCGACACGCTCGGCCAGCCGTACTTGGTGTAGGGGCTCACCCAGTTGTCGGGAATCCACTGGAAGTCGTCGCTGAAGAAGACGTATCCCTCGGTATGCGTGTCCTTGGGCATGTAGGGTGCCTGAACCAGCTCGATGATCTCTTCGGCGGTGTTCTCGCCGAATTCGGCGTCGCCGGCCGTGATCGTGATCTTCGACTCGCGGCGTTCGTCGGTGGTGTTGGCCTTGGGCGTGATGGTGACTTCGGCCGCAGAGCCGGCCTTGCCGCTCTTGGGGGCGACCGTCAGCCAGGTGTCGTTCTCCACCGTGAGCGTCCAGTCGTAGGATGCCTCGACGGTGAAGACTACCGGATCCGTATCTTCGGCTTCGAATGCCAGCAGGCGTTCTTCGAGCCCCGTTATCACGATGCCGGCCGCCAGGTAGGCGTCCTGCGAAAGCGGGATGCTCTTCTCCGTCAGGCAGGGATGGAGGTTGTTGCCGCTGTTGGCGCGGATGGTGAATTCGCCGTCGCGCGCCTCGCCCTGGTTCAGGGCCGGGGTGACGGTGACCTGGATATTCTGGCCCGCCTCGCCCTTGTTCGGGGTGACGACGAACCAGCCTGCGGTCTTGGTGATCTCCCAGGGCGCGTCGACGCTCATGGTAAATGTATGCGGGGTCAGTGCCGAATAGAGGAACTTCAGCCCTGCATCGGGCAGGTTTTCGGTGGAGAGTGCCGGGGGGATGGGGTTCCCCGAATCCCCTTCGGTGTCGTCGTCGCTGCATGCCGCGGCTCCCAGGAGCGTGACGCATAATAACGACCACAACCATTTGTTCATTATACGCTTCATTGTCTTAAGGTTTTTTGAGGGTTATTTGGTCACGTCGGTCGTGAGCGCCTTGGGCCGGGTCATCGACTCCGTGCTGACGTTGCCGAAGCGGTCGGTAACCGATATCTCCAGCGTGGAAGACGCCGAGGAGGCCGTAACCTCGAACATATGCATGCAGGAGGTCGAGGGGAAGGTGAGCGTGCCGTTGTTGGCCGCGCCGCGCGGGATGTCGTACGAAATGCTGTGCAGCGGGTCTTTCTTGCTCCAGACCTGTTTCACGGCGAGCGGCGTTCCGTTTTCCGTCACGGAAACCGTCCAGCCCGGCTCATAGGCCCAGACGTTGATGTAGACGGCATTTTCGCCCACCGTCGAATAATCCTTGTCGCGGTTTCGGAGGTCGTTGCCTGCGGCGAAGGCCTTGAGTGCCGTGGCGTCGGTGGCCCAGTACTCCTTGACCTCGTTCATGTCGTAGGTGATGAACTGCTTTTCGATGGGAAGCCCCGTGGCTTTGTACTGCCATTTGAGGTCGGTTCCGTCGACCGTGAAGATCTTGTAACCCGCGGGCGAACCGTCGGTGCAGACGTTGTTGTTGCCGTACTGCTGCGTCCACCACCAGGTGCCGCAGACCGCCGCGATATTCTGCTCGTAGACGTTCGCATAGGTCGGCGACTGGATATTGCGGTTCACGTGCGTGTGCCCCGTGAGGAAAGTCACGTTGCTGAAGCCGGCGAAGCAGCTCAGGATTTTGTCGATGTCGGCCTGGGTCTGGAGCGCTACGCTCACGCCGCCGCTTCCGCTGTACGAGTAAAGCGGGCAGTGGCATCCCACGACGATCGGGGTCGATTTGTCGACATGGGTGAGTTCCTCCTTGAGCCATGCCAGCTGCCGGTCGTCGAAGCGGCGGTTGTAGTTGTGCGAACCGACCGTACCCTGCGAGCCGCCCGTGTTGAGGTACTCGGTGTTGTCGAGCATGATGTAGTGTATCCGGCCGATGTTCATGGCGTAGTAAACCGGGCCCATGTGTTGGCGGTAGGGGCCTTCGGCGCCGAAATCGGAGGCTACATAGGGGTCGTTGTCGTGGTTGCCCATCACCGACCACATCTGGAAGTTGAAGTCCTCGACGCTCTGCTTGCATTCGGGCAGCGCCCACTTGTTGTCGTACCAGTAGCCGTCCCACGAGAAGTCGCCCAGGTTGAGGCAGTATACCTTTCCGGGTGCGGCGGAGTTGTAGGCCGATGTCAACTCCTTGACGAAGCCGTCGGCGAACTGAACGTAATCTTTCGGGGTGTTGCGGTTGGCCAGGTGCATGTCCGTGGCCACGAGCATGGTGTGGGAGTCGTTGTCGGCCCTGAGCAGCTGGAAGTCGAGTTGTTCGACGGTGTTTGCGTCGAGCGTGCAGGGCTGCCAGAACTGGGGCATCGCCTTGACGGTGGGGACGTCATAGCCCGCAGGCAGGATGACGAAGGCGAGTTCGTTGCGTTTTTCGGAATTGAGCCAATAGAAACCGTTGGCGTCGGTCTTGGTGATCAGGTCGCCGTCCGAGACAAGGACGTCGGCGATGCCTTGTCCTGCCAGGTGGACGATACCCTTGATCGTCGCGCCCTCCTTGTCCGGTACGGTGACGCCGCCCAGGGAGAGGTTGAGTTTGGCGGAGCCCAGTGCCTGCTCTTCTGCGCCGCGCTGCAGGGTGAATTCGCAGTCGCCGTCGGCGGCGTTCTGGGGAATGGTGAAGGTCAGCGAAGAATCGTCAGCACCCTTGACCGGCGCTTCGAACTTCCCCCCCCCTTGCTCCAATAGGAGTTTGTCCGTAGCCATGAAACCGCGGCCGCGGATCACGGCGTCGCCGCCCCAGTTGCCCGAGATGGTCTTGCCCAGGTCGACGTCGATGGCCAGTTGTACGGTCATCTTGCTCGATCCGAGCACCTGGTAGTCCTGTGCCCGGTTGAGCACGACCTTATAGACGGTCTGGTCTGCCGCGCCGTCGGGTATGACAAACGTCAGCAGTTTTTCCGATGCTACCGTGGTCGCTGCCGGGAGATCCTCGCCGGCGCGTAACGCGATGGCGTCGCCTTGGGCGAAGCCGTAGCCGGAAACGGAAACCTCCATCCCGCGGTAGACGGTCATCGAGGTCGGAATAACTACATCGGTGACCAGCCGGCCATCGTTGTAGATCTCCTTGTCGCTGTCGTCACAACCGGCCAGTCCGACCGGCAGGGCGACGAGCAGCAACCCGGCGATTAAAGTAATCAGTTTTTTCATAGGCTATTGATGATTTTGGTGTTGGTGTCCTGTATGTCAGTCGGTGTGCCCGAGTGCGATGCGCTCCGAGTAGCGGCGGCCGAATCGGTCGGTGGCGACCACCTCCACCTCGCGGGCCGATGCCGAGGGGCGTGCCGTGAAATAGAAGTTCGTCGGGCGTGGGCGCTGGACTTTGGAGATTTTCCTCCCGGCGGCCTTCAGCGAGTCGATGTGTGCGGTATAATCGGGGTCGTCGAGCGTCGTACGCTGCATGGCGCCGCGGTAACGGCCGTCCTCATACCATACGACCGTCCAGTACGAATCCCAGTTCCACACCTTTGCCACGACGCTGGCCGGGTGCTTGGCCACCTGGCCGGGGTGCCATACGCGGATCTGCCGTGCCGGGGACTCGCCCAGGCTCCGGTATTCCCACGAGAATTCCCCGCCGCATTCGCGGAACAGCTGGAAGCCCTTGGGCGTACCGTCCCAGTTGATCGGATCCCACCAGAGGTTGCCGCAGACCTGCGCTACGTTGTGCTCCGTGACCCCCTCGCGGATGTCGTAATTCGAGTTGAGGTGCGTATGCCCGGTGATGAAGTGCAGTTCGTGCCCGGCGAAGGCGTCCATCAGCCTCTCGGCCGACTCCATGACGCGGTTCCCGAGCCACGATTTCATGGCCGGGGCATGCATCGCGAAGCAGACGCGCGACCCTGCAGGCAGGCGTTCCGCATAGGCGGCGGCCCAGCGCAGTTGCATTGTGTCGATCTGCTCCTCGTATTTCTTCGCGCCGTGGTAAACGATGTCGTCGAGTACGATATAGTGCGTGCGCCCCATGTCGAAGGCATAATAGGTGGGGCCGAAATGGCGGCGGTAGTTCTCCGTCGCCTCGCGGTCGGTGTATTTGTTCAGGTCGTGGTCGTGGTTGCCGATCACGCCGTATACGGGTACCCCGAGCCCGGCGAACTCCGCTTTCACGCCTGCGAAGAGTTCCGGGGAGTCCCATACGATGTCCCCGAGCACGATCGCGGCCTGGTTCGAGCCCCGCGTCCTCCCGTTATCGGTTGCCGCCTGCAATGCGGGCATGACCTCGCTCCGCAACCGCCGGAAATGCTCTTCGGTCTTGGGCTGCGGATCGGCGATCGCCAGCAGTTCGTAGCATTCGCCCGAGCCGGGCCACGGTTGCAATTCGAAGTCGTAGCGTTTGGCCGCCGGGTCGTATGCGCGGTAGAATTGCGGGATGCCCCCATCGAGCGGAGCCAGGTAGCCGGACGGGGTCACCAGACTGATGAACAGCGCCTGGTCGTCGGCATCGAGCGTGAATATGCCCTGCTCGTCGCTTTGCGCGAACGTATAACCGTCGGTTACGGTCACGCCGCCCATCGGCTTTCCGCCGCATTTGACCGATCCCCGTATCGGGCGGGCTGCGGCTGCGGCGCCGAGGCTGCAGGCCAGCAGGAAAAGTAACAGGTTTTTCATGGCCGGGTCTTTTCGAATGGTTTCTTTATTATTATAGGTGGGAGCCTTTGTCGCTCCGGCTGCAAAAATATTTTAATAATTGGCTCCGTGTGTCGTTGTCACCGGAATGTAATCCTTTTTTCATACCCTGGCAATCGGCTGCCGCTGCGAAAGCTTGTCACTGAAACGGATGCAGGCCGCGGGTGCTGCCCGCGGTTTGCCTTTTACGGTCGTGATTGGATCTCGTGCCGCTTTTTACCTTTTTTGGGTTTTTCGGTTGTATTTGTGTTTTTTATTGTGATGTGTAATATTTTTAATTTCATTATGAAACAAAAATAAATCTTTAATTTTATTTTCCAAAATAAAACACAAAAAAACTGGGCGAAATGTCTGCTTTTTTGAGAAAGAGTGGTTTTGAATCGAAATGTACGCCCTCCATTCCGTCCTGGCCGCGGAAATAAAAATCCCCGGACTTTCCGAAGTCCGGGGTCGGGGAAACGCGTGTCGGCCGTGTCAGAATACGCCGAGGTTGTCGAGGAAGATCAGCAGCAGCACGGCCGGGCAGACGTAGCGGAGCAGGAAGCTGAACAGGCCGTAGATGCGGAATTTCAGCTCTCCGTCGTTGGTGATCTGTGCCTTGAGGATGTGGTGGTCGAGCTTCCAGCCCACGAAGATGCAGGTGAAAAGCCCGCCTGCCGGCAGCAGGATGTTGGCCGTCAGGAAGTCGAGCGAATCGAAAAGCGAGAGCCCGGCGATCTTCCAACTGCCCAACGCACCCAGCGACAGCGATGCCAGCGACGCCAGGGCGGCCGTGGCGGCGGTCGTCAGCCATGCCGCAGCCTTACGGCTCAGGTGCCACTCCTCGTGCAGGTAGACCGTGACTACCTCGTGCAGCGAGATCGTCGAGGTGAGCGCTGCCACGACCAGCAGCAGGAAGAATACCGACGACCAGACCATGCTCAGGGGCATGTCGTTGAAGATGCTCGGCAGGGTGATGAATACGAGCGACGGCCCCGACGAAGGCTCGATGCCTACGCTGAATACCGCCGGGAAGATCACCACGCCGGCCAGTATGGCCACCAGTGTGTCGAGGATGGTGACGTTGAGCGCCGTGTGGCGCAGGTTCGTGTCCGGTTTGAAATACGAGGCGTAGGTCACCATCGTGCCGATGCCGATCGAAAGCGAGAAGAACGCCTGCCCCAGTGCGACGAGCACGGTCGTGGGCGTCACCTTCGAGAAGTCGGGGGCGAAGAGGAACTTCAACCCGGCTTCCCCGCCCGGCATCAGCAGTGAATGTACCGACAGTACGATCAGAATCAGGAACAGCAGCGGCATGAGGATTTTAGCCGAGCGTTCGATGCCTTTCTGTACGCCCATGGCGATCACGAAATGGGTTGCGAGGACGAACAGGCAGGTGTAGACGACCGGCCTCCAGGGATTGCTGATAAAGTTCTCGAAGAGACTCTTGTACTGCTCGGCGGTCGAGAAACGAGCGATACTGCCCGTCACCGAGTGCACCATGTATTCGGCCGTCCATCCCGATACTACGAAGTAGAACCCCAGGATCAGAAATGCGGCCAGCACGCCGTTGTAACCCAGAAAACTCCACCGTGGGTTCAGCGCCCGGTAGGCACCCACGGCATTGCGGTGCGACGCACGTCCCACGGAGAACTCCGCGATCATCAGCGGCAGCCCCAGCAGCAGTACGCAGAGGATGTAGATAATCAGAAAGGCTCCGCCGCCGTTGTCTCCGGCGACGTACGGAAACCGCCAGATGTTGCCCAGCCCCACGGAGCTGCCCGCCGCGACGAGCACGGCGCTCAATTTGCCACCCAGCGTGGCGCGACTCTCCTTATGATGCATAACCTAACCTGTTTATTATCGGAAACGGGTGCGCGCATGGCGCACACCCGTCCTATTTCTCCAGCACGACGCTCACTTTCTCAAGTTTTCCGCCCAGCGGCGGCGCCAGTTTCGATACGGTGCATTTTACATGCCGTACCTGCGCGAAGGCGGCGTAAATCGCTTCGATGATGTTCGTCGCCACCCGCTCGATGGTGTGCTGCGTGATTCGCATCTGCATCTCGACGACTTCGTAGGCCGTCAGGTAGTTGACCGTCTTGCGCACGTCGTCGTCCGTGGCCGCATGGCCCAGTTCGGCCGTCAGTTCCAGGTCGACCGTGAAGCGGTTGCCGACCTTGCGTTCCAGTTCGTAGCAGCCGTGCAGCGCGTGGAATTCCATGCGCGTCAGGACGATGCGGTATTCCATGCTACTCGGCGATTACGAGGTAGTAGTTCTTCTTACCCCTCTGTACGAGCAGGTATTTGCCGGCGATCAGGTCGGCCTCGCCCACCGTACGTGCCGGGTCGGCGACCTTCTCCTTGTTGAGCGACACGCCGCCGCCCTGCACCATCTTGCGGCATTCGCCCTTCGAGGGAAACACCTGCGTTTTTTCGGCGCACAGATCGACGAACGGCAGGCCCAGCTCGGCACGGGCGATGCGGAACTGCGGCACGCCCTCGAACACCTGCAACAGGGTCTCTTCGTCTATTTTGCGCAGCGCCTCCGACGTCGAGCCGCCGAAGAGGATCGCCGAGGCTTCGACCGCCTTTTCGTACTCCTCCCTGGAGTGGATCATCGTGGTGATCTCCTGTGCCAGCCGCTTTTGCAGTACGCGCAGGTGGGGCGCCGCCTCGTGTTCGGCGGTCAGCGCCTCGACGGTTTCACGGTCTAACAGCGTGAAGATGCGGATGTAACGCTTGGCGTCCTCGTCGCTGACGTTGAGCCAGAACTGGTAGAACTTGTAGGGCGAGGTATAGCGCGCATCGAGCCATACGTTGCCGCTCTCGGTCTTGCCGAATTTCGTACCGTCGGCCTTGGTGATGAGCGGGCAGGTGATGGCGAATGCTTCGGCCTCGTTGCCCAGTTTGCGGCGGATCAGCTCCGTTCCGGTGGTGATGTTGCCCCACTGGTCGGCGCCGCCCAGCTGCACCTTGCAGTTCATCGTCTGGTAGAGGTGCAGGAAGTCGAAGCCCTGTACCAGCTGGTAGGTGAACTCGGTGAACGACATGCCGTCGCCCTCGCCGCTGAACCGTTTCTTGACCGAATCTTTGGCCATCATGTAGTTGACGGTGATGCACTTGCCGATGTCGCGGATGAATTCCAGGAACGAGATGTCCTTCATCCAGTCGTAGTTGTTCACCAGCACGGCGGCATTCGGCGCGTCCGACTCGAAGTCGAGCAGTTTGGCGAGCTGCCGCTTGATCGCCTCCTGATTGTGGCGGAGCGTCGGCTCGTCGAGCAGGTTGCGCTCCTGCGACTTGCCGCTGGGGTCGCCGATCATGCCCGTCGCGCCGCCTATGAGCGCCAGCGGACGGTGGCCGCACATCTGGAAATGCTTGAGGATCATCACGCCCACCAGATGTCCGATATGCAGCGAGTCGGCCGTGGGGTCGATGCCCAGATAGGCCGTCGTCATCTCTTTTTCGAGTTGTTCCTTCGCGCCGGGCATGATCGTGTGGATCATCCCGCGCCATTCGAGTTCTTCGATGAAATTCTTTGTTGCCATTTTTATTGTTCGTTCTTTTTATTCTACTTCCAAGTCCAGTGCTTTGCGGAGTTCCGCGACGAGCGGGTTCTTCTCCGTGATGTAGCGGACGCGGTCTTCGAGCTTGATCGGGCGTGCCGCCCGGATCTCTTCATTGACCGTGACCTCCAGTTCGATCATACCCTCGATGCCCGCCAGTTCGGCGATGCGCATCAGCATCCCGGTCTTGCTGCGCAGGATCTCCTCGCGCAGCTCCGTCGTCGGTACGCTCACCGAGATCGTGTTGTCGCGGAACGTCATCAGCTCGAAAGCCGGCACGAAGCGCGGGCGTTTCTCCTTGATGAGGTTCAGTATCCTGCCTCGGGCGTGCTCCAACTTTTCGGCACAGTCCGGGTCTATGCGCACGGTTTCGGGTTCGTCGGGCGTTTCGCCGTCCGACAGCTCCTCGTCGGGGTCGCCGCCTGCCGAGGCGAGCAGCTCCGAGAGCGATGCGCCCGAGATCAGCGGCCGCCGTTTCATCCCCGGCGCGGGCTGTGCCGGGAGTGTTCCCTGTGCAGTCGGGCCGGCGGATGTACCCGCTGCCGGCCTTCCGGCCGGGGACGCGGCAGGCATTGCTGCGGACGTTGCTGCGGAAGGGGGGGCCGTTGCGGCTCCTGCTGCTTGCGCTGCCGGTTGTGCCGTTGCGGCTGCCGGGGCTCCGGGGTTGCCGGAGGCGCTTGCTGCCGGGGCGTTCGTTGCCGGATTACCGGTGGCGCTAACCCCTGCCGGTTGTGCCGTTGCGGCTGCCGGGGCTGCGGGGTTGCCGGAGGCATTTGCCGCCGGGGCGTTCGTTGCCGGATTTCCGGTCGCCGAAACCTCTGCCGCTTGTGCCGTTGCGGTTGCCGGCTGCCCGGCCGCTGCCGGAGCCGCCGCAGATGCGGGGCCCGCCGTGCGGGGGGTGAGGGTAGGAAGGGGATATTCCCCGGAAGATGTCAGAGAGTCATTTTTTTTTTGGCCGAGCCCTGCGATCTTCATCAGGCCCAGCTCGACGAACAACCGCTGGTTGGACGATTGCCGGATCTTCCCGTCGAGCTCCGTCAGGCAGGAGATGGCTCCGAACAGGAACTCGACATCGCAGGCGCCCGCCTGCGTCCGGTATCGTTCGAGCAGCGTCCCGGTCATTTCGATCAGCCGCAGCGTTTCGGGGCGCTTGGCCATCAGCAGGTCGCGCATGTGGCGGTTCAGCCCCGCCATGAAGGTCTGCCCCGAGAAACCCCGCGACAGCACGCTGTCGAATGTCACCAGCGTATCGACATAGTTGCCCGCGAGCAGCATCTCCGTGACGCCGAAGTAGGTGTCGTAGTCCAGGACGTTGAGCGTCTGGGCGACGTTGCGGTAGTCGAGCGTCTTGCCGCAGAACGACACGGCCTTGTCGAACATCGACAGGGCGTCGCGCATACCCCCGTCGGCTTTCTGGGCAATGAGGTTGAGCGACTCTTCGTCGGCTGCGATGCCCTCCTGCGAGGCGATGTATTTGAGGTATTCGACGCCGTCCTCGACGCGGATGCGGTTGAAGTCGTAAATCTGGCACCGCGAGAGGATGGTCGGGATGATCTTGTGTTTCTTCGGTCGTCGCGAGAATGAAGATCGCGTGTGCGGGCGGCTCTTCGAGCGTCTTGAGGAAGGCGTTGAACGCCGCCGCCGAGAGCATGTGCACCTCGTCGATGATGAATACCGAGTAGCGCCCTACCTGCGGGATGATGCGCACCTGCTCGATCAGCGTGCGGATGTCCTCCACCGAGTTGTTCGATGCGGCGTCCAGCTCGTGGATGTTCAGCGAGCGGCCCTCGTTGAACGAGCGGCACGATTCGCACTCGTTGCAGGCCTCTGCGCCGTTGGGGCTCAGGCAGTTGATGGCCTTTGCGAAGATGCGGGCACAAGTGGTCTTGCCTACGCCGCGGGGGCCGCAGAACAGGTAGGCGTGAGCCAACTGCCCGCGCTCGATCGCATTTTTAAGCGTGGAGGTGATATGTTTCTGTCCGACGACCGAGGCGAAGGTCGCGGGGCGGTATTTCCGTGCGCTGACGATAAAATCACTCATAGTAGCGCAAAGATACGAATTAAGAATTAAATTAAAAATGAAACCCGCCTACAAAATGACAGCCCTCTCCCCATACCCGGGCAAAGGGCTGTGCCTGGCGGGCCGGGCAGCCTGTTGCACCCGCCCCTCCGGGCTGCCTGCCGTTTTTATTTGGCAGCGGCCTTCCGCAGTCCGAGGAGTCCGAGCAGTCCCGGGTGCGACGGTTGCGTCCGCTTGGCCGGCGGCAGGGATATTTGCGATCCCATCAATTCCTGAAACTCCTGGCTGAATCCCGTATCCATACCTGCAGATGAGGTGAATGTCAGTTCCCCGAATACGGGGTTTCCGGCGACTTCGTAAAGGTCGACCCGTACTTGGGGGAATCCTGATGAGAGCCGTTTGGCCGCATCGAGCATCCGGTCGAGGGATGCCGGACGCGGGATATCACACTGATGTGGGTCGTAATATTTTCCGGTGACGTAATGACCTATGTTTTTCCATGTCCTGGCATCGTACAATCCTGTTTTGACGTCGGATGGCGATTTACGGTTGTAGCAGACCATGCAACAATAGGGGTTGCCATCGAAACAGTAGAATTTATAGTCGATGAGCGAATTGCCGAATGCTGGTTCTGAGGGAAGGAGGCGTTCGGCGATAATGCGGGGTTTAATACCAAAATAGTGGTGTTCGGCCGTCATGCGGCCGAATTTCTTTCGCAGGGTGTGGTTGAGTGTACGGCGGATCGACCGGATATCGGCTTTTTGCCTGTCGTTCACGATGATAACTTGTCCGTAGCCGTTGTTGGTTTTCAGCACGAACGTGTCGGGGAGATTCCCCCCCCCGCTGAAGTCTATCTCCTCTGCGGATTCCCATACACCGTATAATTCGTTGAGCATCCATCCCAGCCCGCATTGCTCGACATACTCGCGGACGCGGTACTTGTCGGCCAGTTGCGACCAGCGGGTGGTGTCGGCATGGAGCATCATCCAGAGGACTTTTTCGTTGAAGGTTCGGGGGTTTTCGAGGTCGGGGTCGGTGCCGAATCGTTGCCGGTAGCGTATCCTGACCAGTTTTTCCGGGTTACGGTACGCATAGTAGCGCATCTGCAACCGCTGCCATTTGCGCAGCAGGAACGGGGGTTTACGGTATGTCATGAACGTGAAGAGTGAGAGTTAGGTGTTGCGAAGATAATACATTTCGGGCGATGTCCTGCTGTTTTATGCCGTATTGTGTAACTCTTCTGCAAAACAGCTGACGTTTTGGCGCCTCGTGTCAGTCCCGTGTGTGACAAAGGATGACACATTGGCCGGGAAGCCGGGTTGGCAGGCGTTTTGCGGGTGTAGTATACGAAAGTTTGAAAAACAAATTATCAGAGATATGAACATCAATACGTTAACTGTAAAAGCGCAGGAGGCTCTGCAAAGTGCATTGTCTCTTGCCCGGGAGCGCGGACAGCAGGCTGTCGAGCCGCTCCATATGCTGAGCGTGCTTGTCCGCGAGGACGATTCGCTCGCCACGTTCCTGCTGGGACGCGTCGGCGTGAACGTGCGCGGCCTGCGCGACGAGGCCGACCGGGCCGTCGCGTCCCTGCCGCGGGTCGAGGGCGGCGGCGAGCAGTTCTTTGCGCAGGACTCCTCGAAGGTGATCCAGCGCGCCGTGGACTTTACCCGGAACTTCGGCGACAAATACGCGTCGGTCGAGCACCTGCTGCTGGGGCTCGTCGCCGAGCGCGGACAGGCGGCCGACATCCTCAAGCGCAGCGGCGCCACCGAGAAGGAGCTTCTCGAAGCGATCCGTATCTTCCGCAAGGGTGCGACGGTCGATTCGCAGACCTCCGAACAGCAGTTCGACGCGCTGGGCAAGTATGCCATCAACCTCAACGAACAGGCCCGTTCGGGCAAACTCGATCCGGTGATCGGCCGTGACGAGGAGATCCGCCGCGTGTTGCAAATCCTCTCGCGGCGTACCAAGAACAACCCGATCCTCGTGGGAGAGGCGGGTGTCGGCAAGACCGCCATCGCCGAGGGTATCGCACACCGGATCGTCGACGGCGACGTGCCCGAGAACCTCAAATCGAAGGTGATCTACTCGCTCGACATGGGTGCCCTGATCGCGGGTGCCAAGTATCAGGGCGAATTCGAGGAACGCCTGAAAGCCGTTGTGCAGGAAGTTGTCGCCAGCGAAGGCGAAATACTGCTGTTCATCGACGAGATCCACACCCTCGTCGGCGCCGGCAAGTCGTCGGGCGCGATGGACGCCGCCAATATCCTCAAACCCGCGCTTGCGCGGGGCGACCTGCGGACCATCGGCGCCACGACGCTCGACGAGTATCAGAAATACTTCGAGCAGGACAAGGCCCTCGAACGCCGTTTCCAGAAGGTCATGGTCGACGAACCGAGCCCCGAGGATGCCATTTCGATCCTCCGCGGCCTGAAGGATCGTTACGAAAACCACCATCAGGTGCGGATCAGGGACGAGGCGATCGTGGCTGCCGTCGAGTTGTCGACGCGTTACATCACCTCGCGGTTCCTGCCCGACAAGGCCATCGACCTGGTGGACGAGGCGGCCTCGCGGCTGCGGCTGGAAATGAACTCCGTGCCCGAGGAGATCGACACCCTCGACCGGCGTGTGCGCCAGCTGGAGATCGAACGCGAAGCGATCCGCCGCGAGAAGGACAAGGAGCGCGTCGAGCACCTCACCAAGGAGATCGAGGAGCTGAAGGCCAGAGACGCCGAGATGCGTGCCAAGTGGCAGGGGCAGCGCGATCTCCTGAAAAAGATCCAGTCGAACAAAGACAAGATAGAAGCCCTGAAGATCGAGGCGCAGCAGGCCGAGCGCCAGGGCGATTACGGCAAGGTGGCCGAAATCCGCTACGGCAAGATCCAGGAGGCGGAAAAGGAGATCGCCGCGTTCCAGGAGGAATACAAGCTGGCGTCGGCCAACGGCTCGATGATCAAGGAGGAGGTCGATGCGCAGGACGTCGCCGAGGTGGTGTCGCGCTGGACGGGTATCCCCGTGACGCGCATGCTGGCTTCCGAACGCGAGAAACTGCTGCACATGGAGGACGAGCTGCACCGGCGCGTCATCGGTCAGGAGCAGGCCATCGCCGCCATCTCCGACGCCGTGCGCCGTTCGCGCGCCGGGTTGAACGACCCCCGCAAGCCGATCGGCTCGTTCATCTTCCTCGGCACCACGGGCGTCGGCAAGACCGAGCTGGCCAAAGCGCTGGCCGAGTTCCTCTTCAACGACGACTCGATGATGACGCGTATCGACATGAGCGAGTACCAGGAGCGCCACAGCGTGTCGCGTCTGGTGGGGGCGCCTCCGGGATACGTCGGTTACGACGAGGGCGGCCAGCTCACCGAAGCCGTGCGCCGCAAGCCCTATTCGGTCGTGCTGCTCGACGAGATCGAGAAAGCGCACCCCGACGTCTTCAACATTCTGTTGCAGGTGCTCGACGACGGCCGTCTGACCGATAACAAGGGCCGTACGGTGGATTTCCGCAATACGATCATCATCATGACCTCGAATATGGGTTCGCAGGTCATCCAGGAGAATTTCGCGGAGGCGTTCAACGGTGAGAAACTTGCCCCCGAAGTGGTCGAGAAGACCCGCCGGGATGTGATCGACCTGCTCAAGCAGCAGCTCAAGCCCGAGTTCCTCAACCGTATCGACGAGATCGTGATGTTCGAGCCGCTGACGCGCCGGGATATCGAGCGCATCGTGGACATCCAGCTGGGCGCCGTGCGCCGGATGCTGGCCGAGAACGGCATCCGCCTCGAATACACCGACAAGGCGCGCGAATGGATCGCCGCCGCCGGCTACGACCCGCTCTACGGTGCGCGTCCCGTGAAGCGTACCATCCAGCGCTATGTGGTCAACGACCTCTCGAAGCGCATCCTTGCGGGCGACGTCAACCGTGAGCAGCCGATCCGCATCGACGCCGACGACAAGGGGCTGACCTTCGCGAACTGATCTGCAACGACCCGGCCCCGTGAGGGGTGGGGAGAGGTAACCCGGCACCCGGCTTTACGCATGGACGTAAAGCCGGGTGTTTTTTTTAGCGGATTTCCCACCCGGGAGTGCATGCGACCCGGGTTCCGTCGTCGTAGGTGTGTTCTTCCAGCGAATTTTCCCGGGATTGGATACATATGTAGACCATCTCCTTCTGCGAGGTGTTGCACAGTCCCCTTACCCCTGCCGGCTGTCGTCCCGTCTATTTCACGAACTTGCTGAAAAATTTCCAGAGCTCCTCGCCCGTGTCGATGTCCTGTTCGCCCCACGAATGTTTCCCGCCGACGATCTCGTAGAGCCAGACTTCGCTGCCGCCCGTGCCGCCCGTGAAGCGGTGGGCGATGACCTTGCGGCCGTTTTCCGGCGTGCGCCCGGGAATCGTGTCCGTCTGCATGCCGGTGCATTTGTTCTTGGCTGCCCAGTAATGCACGGCCATCGGTACGGCGACGTAGGCGCCCCAGCCGCCTTTATTGTCGAGGTCGCCCTCCCACGCCGACGTGCGGTCGGCCGTGCCGTGTATTTCGAACAGGGGCACGGGCACATCCGATGTGTCGGCCTTGTAGAGCCATTCGAGCATCAGCCCCGATACGGGTGCCACGGCCGCGAACAGGCGGGGGCGCTGCGCCGCAAGCTGGTAGCACATCTCCCCGCCGTTCGACATGCCCGTGCAAAAGACGTTGCGGCGGCTCAGCCCGTGCTTTTTCTGTAAATGCCGTACCAGTTGCGTGATAAACTCCACGTCGTCGACGGTCATGTCGGCCTGGAACGGGTACCCGACGTTCCAGCAGGTTTTTCCGCGGCCGTCCTTCGCGCCCTGCGGGTAGCAGACGGCGAAGCCGTGGCGGTCGGCCGCGGCATTCATCCCGAAGCGGCCCGGGTCGTTGTTCCCGCCGTAGCCGTGCAGGACGACGACCAGCGGGGCGCCTTGGGGCAGCCCCTGGGGCAGGTGGAGTTTGTACGAGCGTTCGGTACCGCCTGAACGCATCGTGTAGGAAGGGGTGTCCGGATTTGCGGATTGGGGCCGGGCGACGGATGACGCCAGCAGGAGGAGTGCCGTAAAAAGACCCTTTACGACGGAGGGGTTCGAAAGGTATTTCATGCTGTCGGAATTTTCGGGGCTCAGAGTCCTTTCCGGGCGATGCGCCATGCCAGGCTGTTGTAAAGCCCGATCAGCGGCCCCCGCCAGCTGCGGGGCAGGGCGTTGAGGATGCGTACCTTGCGCAGCGTGCGGCGGTAGGTCTTCGTGTAGCCGAAGAACCGGATCGCCCTCGCCGCATCCTTCGTGCCCCCCTTTGCACTGATGATGAGCGCTTTTCCCAGGGCTGCGCGGGCCACGAACTCGTTGTATCCGTCTGCCGCCGCCGGGTCGTAAAGCTCCTCGAACGAGTAGCGCGTCCGTTCGGGCGTGTAGCTCGCTGACGAGCGGTTCGATGCGACCTTCGAGTAGTTCGCCAGCGGCTTGGGCGAGAAGCAGACCGCGTAGCGCCGGGCGATCTTGATCCACATGTAGATGTCCTCGCCGATCTTCATTCCCTCGGGGAATCCGCCCACTGTTTCGAATACCGCGCGCGGGACGGCGCTGGCCGACGGGATCGAGATATAACGGTGCGCCGAGTCGCGGAAGAAGTCGGCGACCACGCCGCGCTCTGTGGGGGTGGGGGCGGGGAACCGCCCGTCATGGCTGACGATGTTGAAGGCCGTCGAATAAATCCCGCAGCCCGGGAATTCGGCCGCCATCGAAGCGATCTCCTCCAGGAATCCCGGTTCCCACGTGTCGTCGGCGTCGAGCAGGGCGATCAGGTCGCCCGTCGACTCGGCGATGGCGCGGTTGCGTGCCGCGCAGACCCCGGCGTTCGCTTGCGTGACGAGCTTCACGAGCGGCGATGCGATGGCACGCACGGCGCCGGCACTCCCGTCCGTCGATCCGTCGTCCACGACGACGATCTCCGTGGGCTGCAAAGTCTGTGCGAGCACCGAGCGTAGGGTGTCGCCGATTTCGCGTTGCTTGTTGTAGAGGGGTATGATGACCGAGATGGTTACCGATGCCATTTGTTACGGTTTGGTTTCTTGCGAAGATACCGATCTTTTGCTACATTTGCAAATAAAACCCTGTTCATGACCGCATCCGAGAAGCTCATCGCATTCATCCGCAATACGTTCGACACGGCGCTTTACTTCGCCGTGATGGCCGTCAAGGAGAATTTCCGCAACTATATCCGCCGTGCGGGCCCGACGGGCGACCCGTCGCGCGGGATGGTCATTCTGGGCAACGGCCCTTCGTTGTCGGACGACCTGCCGCGATTGATCGCGCGCCGCGAATACGAGGCGAAGGATTTCATGGCGGTCAACTTTTTTGCCGAGGACGACCGCTTCGAGGTGGTCAGACCGGGTTATTACGTCCTTTCCGACCCGATGTTCTTCCGCGACAGCGAATGCCGCGACCGCGTGGCCGCGCTCTACCGCACGCTCGATAGCAAGGTCACGTGGCCGATGACGCTCTACGTACAGTTCTATAATCCCGAAAAGTTCGACTACCGCGCCGCGCTGCCCAACCCCCGTATCCGCATCGTTCGCTTCCATACGCAGGTCTACCGCGGTTTTGGCAGCGTCGGCTTCTGGCTTTTCCGCCACGGCCTGGGCAGCGCCAATTTCGGCACGGTCGTGCAGGTGGGCGAATACGTCGCCCTGTTACTGGGTTACCGGCGGATCGAGCTCTACGGGGTGGATCATACGTTGCTCGACGGGCTCTGCGTCGACGATGCGAACCGCCTGTGCCGTGCCGACCGCCACTATTACGATGCCGGGCCCCGGGCGCCGCAGCCTATCTACATGAAGGTGCCGCATGTGCCCTATACGATGTCGGTATACCTGGCCGAGGTCGCCGAACTCTTCCGCGGGCACGAAGTCCTGCGCGATTATGCCGCGTCGCTTGGTGCGCGGATCGTCAACCGCACCCGCGGCTCGATGATCGACGCCTACGAACGCGGGGCGGAGTAACGCCGCCTTTTTGAAATAAAGGAAGCGACCTGGAAAAGGTCGCTTTTTTATGCTCATCTCGGATTCCCGTTCCCTACCCCAGCCGCCGGCTTGCCGCGATGATCTCGGCCATCGTGAAATCCTCGGGGTTGTCGATGTCCAGCCCTTCGATGCGGTCTACGACAGCCATGTAGGGTTTTTCCCCGATGCGGCGTCCGCGGCCGCACCAGAGCGTGCGCGGGAAAATGAAAAATGCGCTGGTTTCGATATAGACCGGCTCTATGGTCTGCGTGCGGGGGATGTCGTCCAGCGCATAGTTGAGCGGCCGGCCTTCGAACCAGGCGAAGGTCTGGATCTTCTCGGCGCTGAACGCCGAATCGTACTCCCCCGACCGCACGTGCCGCAGGGCGTCCGCCACGGTCTCCGCGCGGATGAACGGCGAGGTGGCGTGCGCCAGCACGTAGAGGTCGGCCTCGACGTCGGCCGTGAAACTGTCGTAGATCTCCCGCCCGAGCGTCGTGTCGCGGTCGAGGCCGGGGCTGCGGCGCAGGAAACGCACGCTTCGGGGCAGGTATTCGCAGATGCGTTCGTCGCTGCAATAGGCGTACACCTCGTCGATCTCCCCGATGCCGGCGAGCGTCCGCAGGATATGGCACATCAGCGGTTCGCCGCCCAGCAGGCGGAGGTTTTTGCCCGCTACCCGCTGGCTGTTGAGGCGTAAGGGGACGAATGCTACTGTTTTCATCGCTATCTCTCTTTTTTGTCGGTCTGTGTCAATGCCCCCCCCCTCTTGTCGGTCGCTGCTGCCGGAGTCCCGCGAAGGACACCGGCCCGCGGACTGTGGCCGGGAGCTTTGCAGGTAAATTATTGCACCAGCAGGTTGCAACCCCTGATGTCGCTGTGGTCGATGCGCCCTTCTACCTCGAACGCCCCGTCGGCAGCCACGCGCCCCACGTCCTGGGTCTGGATGAAGGCGCACGACCACCATGAAGCCAGGTCGGCGATGTCCAGCCCGCCGCGGGAGCCTGCCGGCAGGCGGTCGAACGGATCGTTCACGTCGCGTGCCGCGACCCGCATCCAGGCCGGGCAGCGGAAGATGTTCCCGCCCTGCGAATAGGCCTGCGAAGTCAGCTCGGCCATGCCGTATTCGGAGTGTATCGCGCCGACGCCGAATGCGTCGCACAGGATTTTGTGGAATTCCGCTTTGGGGATCTCCTCGCGGTATCCCTTCATGCCGCCCGTCTCCATGACGATTGTGTCGTCCAGCTTCGGGGCGTAACGCTCCGCCAAATCCCAGAGCGCATAGCTCACGCCCAGCAGGATCTTGGGCTTGGGGTCGCGGCGCATCGCCTCCAGCAGGGCTTCGTGGTCGTCGAGGTAAAAGCCGCCCGAGCCGCAGTCGGACAAAAGCCGGTCGGCCATGTAGACCAGCGACGAGCCTTTGCGCCGCAGGTAGTTGGGCAGCAGTGCGTAGAGGCTCCACCGTGCCGGTTCGCCGTAGAACGTCCGGAACGAAGCGCGGAACGCTTGTTCGTAGAGCGACAGCGAGCGCATCGGGTGGCGCGACGGGGTCATGCCGGTGGTGGACGACGAAGTGAAGACCGCTTCGGGCTCCGGGCCGCCGCAATACACTTCGTGGGTCTTGAAAAGCCCGATCGGCAAGTAGGGGATCGCATCCGCCGTCCGCACCTCCCCGGGCTGTACGCCGATCAGGGACAGATACTCGCGGTAGGGCGCGCATTCCGCAGCCTGGCGCCGGAATACCTCCAGCGCCGCCGCTTCGAATGCCGCCTCGTCCGCGATGCGGAATATGTCGTCGGGTGTGCTCATCGAGTGTAAAGATAGGAAATAAAAATGAAAGTGAGAGCAAACCGGTGTGATAAGACTGTCGAATAGCGATTTAGACGAAGATTGGACAAACGGGCGCAGCCAAGTAAAACCATCAAAAAGCCAACTCAAACCGGAATTACGTTACTATCCTGTTACTTTTTTGAGCTGGCGGAAAAGTTTCAGATGGTTTTCAAAGAGCTGATTTACACGCTTTCAAAGGCTGTTTCATCTATAAATGTAACCGAATTTTCGGAAGGCGGAAGAGACAGCACGAAAAAAGACGATCTCAAAGGCTTTAAGGAATCCGCTGAAGTCTATGGCAAGGGCATCGTGCATTTCCCTAAGGACTGTAAGTTGTATTGTGGTCGTGGTCTGGCCCGTAACCAGAGCGGAGACAAAAAAGGTGCATGTGAAAATTGGAGGGAAAGCAAAGAAATAATACGGATATGTATTATGATTCTAATGACTCTTGTCCGCTGTTCTTTGTTTCGTTAAAAGTAGACAATATTTTGTATATCATTCTACGATTAAAAAGGACAAATATTCCGTAAACAATTATCATGGCAAGCCAAATGAGTGCCATTTTAAGAGCAGGCACACCGCTGAAAAGGAGAATTATTTGCGTAATAAACCCGAAAAACGTATACCCCGTGACTAATGCCGCCAAAGCTCTGCTTGCCATCGCCCCCACCTTGATCCGCAGTATTCGAAACAAGAGATACAAGAGGAACGAGAATAAAGGTACGCCAAACGCAGCCAATGCAACTACAACTCCCTGGGCATTCTCGTTATTTTGCAGATAATTTAGAATATCAGAAACGAATTCCGTCATATTTTTTCTCCTCTTCAGATATGTGCAACAACGGTTTGTCAGTATAACCCATTGGACGGGCAAACAACAAGGCGGGCATTTCGTGAATACCGATATTATACATATTCACGCTTTCATTGTAGAGTTCGCGGCGGTCGGAAAGCATATCTTCCAAATCCGACACCCGAAGTTGGAGGGTGCGGAAACTCTCCACAGCTTTCAGCTCGGGATAGTTTTCCGAAACGGCGAAAAAGGAATTTAGCAGTTTGCCGACTTCATTAGCCAGTTGTACTTTTTCATCGGTAGAGCGAGAGGAAAGAAAAGCGGTTCGTAGCTCTGTAAGCTGATTTAACAGCGATTCTTCGTATCCCTGTGTCTTTTTTACCACAGCAATAAGGTTGGGTATTTCATCTACACGCTGCTTTAATATTACATCGATATTGGCAAAATTTTTATCTACATTGTACTTCAGCATAACCAACCGGTTGTAAATGGCAACGCCTCCGGAGACAATGCCGACAATGATAACTCCCAAAATAACGAAAGCAATAATAATTCCCATATTCACTGATGCTTAAAGATGATTGTTTTTTCTTGATTGGAAGGGAGTATATATCCATACTGACCGGATGAAATACCCTTGTTGCCGAAAGGCAGGTTTATTTGCAACTCTCCGTCACGGTATTCGATGTGACAAAGCAGTATCAGTGAAGCGATAATACCCAAAACGGAGGTATAACAGATCAGACTATTGATAAGCGGCTTTGCCCTGTTGTATTTGTTGAGTGTTTGTGAAGGCATGAGCGTATATACCTTCTTCGTTTCTTCGTACCGGAAAACCGTTTTGCCTCCTCGTGTATCTGCCATTCCTATAAGCAGTACTTTATCGCCGGGCAACAACAACCGCTGCGTGTATCGCTTTCCTTCTTTTTGATACCGCTTGTTTATGGGCAGACACAAAAGATTCAGCTTTTCGGGTGTAACGTCCAATATGCCCGTTTCGTCCTGTATGGAGAATGCGTTGCATTTATTCTCGCTGTGAACGGTGGTATACGAAGTTCGTCCTTCGCTGTCGTGGTCTATATCTTCTATTTCGTATTCGTATGCAATACACTCCGTGTCACCGATAGGAGCAATGAGTTTTCCTCCGGGAACAACTATTCCTTCCACTTCGGCAAGCCCCATAGCCACAGAACGTATAGGAGAGGTAGGCAATATTGCCTGTAAACGCATAAAATGACGGTCACCCCCGGGATTTTTCAGCGCGAAAAGAGGAAGGATAATAAATACCACCAAAAATATTAGCGGCAACGAGACTTCCATAATAAACATAATAACGAGCATTCCAATAATCCCCGATATATAAGTTCCCGTTACTTTGCCCGCAGTGAAGACGGAAACTTTTTTTCCGGTTTTCCGGTATTCAGCTTTGACTTTTCTTAATCTCCTCACCAAAGGCATTATGATAAGGCCGACAATAGCCAACACAAAAGTAAGTACAAAAAGAAGCACCAACGCACACAAGCCAAAGCCCGGTTTAATAACCCCTAAGAAGCATACAAGAGTTGGTTCCAGAACAAAGAGAAGCCATTTAGGTTTATAGTCCCAACCGTATATTCCGCCTAAAATAACATGATGAAAAAGTGCCACAAAAGCCGAAAATGGTATCAGAACAAAAACCACTCCAACACTTATATCGCCCCAATCTGTCAAAAAGTTGATAAGTTCCTTCATTTACGAAACATTTCTTGTATTCAGTTTTTCACGCTTTTGTGGATGCAAAAGACACGCAAAAGTCGGACGGGTTCAAGACCGGATTGCGTCCGATTCCGTGCGGGATAAAGGCCGGGATGTTTAAAACGCCCCGAACCCGATCTGGCTGTCGTCGCTGAGATTTGTCTTTTTCAGCTGGGCTTCGACTTTTTTCAGGATCTCGTCGTATTTCTGCTCCGAAAGCCAGGGCTTCATCGTTTGGTTCAATTTCTCCATTTTTTCGACGTGCGGATCCAGTATCTCATGTTTTTGCGCATAGGTTTCGGCTTTCATGAGTTCTCTCAGCAGGAGTGCAGGCTGCAGGGCGCGCTGCAAATCGTCCTTCATCTCTTTGGGCAGGCTCCGGGCTTTGTCTTTGGGCAGGCTTGCGTACATGAGGAGCCCCAGGCTGACCTCCCTCGCAAATTTTTTATACACCTTCTGAAATCGGTCACTCCGCGCGTTGATGGTAAACGCCATGTCGTCCAACTGTTTTTCGATCTGTGCCATCTTCTGTTCGACTGCGGAGTAGCTGCTGAACATTTTTTCTTTTTCGGCTTCCACCGATCTCTCCACCTCGGCAAACGATTCCTGCAATGCACGGAATTCTTCCGGCATTTCGGCTCCTGCGCCGTTCTCTTCATAATCGGCGATGGTCTCCTTCAGTGAATCGATCCGCTCCTGCGGCACTTGTCCGCAGGCCATCAAAGTCAGCAGACATCCGGATAATAACCATTTCTTCATCATTTTTTTCAGTTTAATCATTTATCGGATAAAGATCGGGAATAGTTTTCGATATTCGGTTATCCAAAACGCTCATAAAGTTATCTTGCGGGATATGTTCCAGGAGATAGAGGAGCTGGGCGCCGGAGCAGAACGACATGATCCGGGCGGCCCATTCCTGTAAATGCGAAAACAACAACCTGCGGCCCGGATATCTCCGTTCCGCCGTCGTTGTTTTCACGGGTATTACGTGGCCTGCGGCCGCTTGTCATTTGTTACTTTTTCACTTTCGGCGCAAGCATCATGTTCATCTTCTTGCCGTCGAGCTTGGGCATCATCTCCACCTTGGCGAGCTCTTCGAGGTCGGTGGCGAAGCGCAGCAGCAGAATCTCGCCCTGCTCCTTGAAGACGATCGAACGGCCGCGGAAGAAGACGTAAGCCTTGACCTTGGCGCCCTCTTTCAGAAAGTTCTGAGCGTGTTTGAGCTTGAAGTTGTAGTCGTGATCGTCGGTCTGGGGGCCGAAACGGATCTCCTTGACGACCACTTTCGTCTGATTGGCCTTCAGTTCCTTGGCTTTCTTCTTTTGCTGGTAAAGGAATTTCTGGTAATCGTCGATGCGGCATACGGGGGGCTCGGCCTTCGGAGAGATCTCGATCAGGTCGAGTTCCAGTTCGTCGGCGAGTTTGAGCGCATCGCGGATCGGCAGAACCTGCGGCTGGCCGACGTTGTCGCCGACCACACGCACTTCCGGAGCCGTGATCTCGTTGTTGATCCGGTGGGGGTTCTCCTTGACGGGCGGACGGCGCCCGAAGCGGTTGTTGGCATTGGCTGCCGGTTTCGGCCGGTTATTCCCGGGGGTAAACGGCCTCGGCGGGAATGGTTTCGGTGCTGCGATAGTTGTACGTATTAGTTAAGTTAATAATGTGTTCTTTTTTATTTCTTTTCCAGTTTGTTGGCGTCGATCTCCTCTTTGACCAGTCCGGCGATCAGGTCGCGGAACGCTTCCATCGTCATCTGGCCCTTGTCGCCCTCGCCTTGTGCGCGAACGGATACGAGGCCCTCGGCCTCTTCCTTCTCGCCGACGATCAGTAGGTAGGGGACGCGTTTCAGTTCGTTGTCGCGGATCTTGCGGCCGATCTTCTCGTTGCGGTCGTCGACTTCGGTGCGGACGTCGTTGCGGTTCAGGTATTCGGCCACCTTCTGCGCATAATCGTTGAACTTCTCCGAGATCGGGAGTACCACGACCTGCTGGGGCGAGAGCCACAGCGGGAACTTGCCGCCCGTATGCTCCAGCAGTACGGCCACGAAACGCTCCATCGAGCCGAACGGCGCGCGGTGGATCATGATCGGGCGGTGCAGTTTGTCGTCGGCGCCCTTGTAGGTCAGGTCGAACCGCTCCGGCAGGTTGTAGTCCACCTGAATGGTTCCCAGCTGCCACTTGCGGCCGATGGCGTCCTTGACCATGAAGTCCAGCTTCGGGCCGTAGAATGCGGCTTCGCCCAGCTCCACGACGGTCGTGAGCCCTTTCTCCCTGGCTGCCTGCATGATGGCGCTCTCAGCCTTCTCCCAGTTCTCGTCCGAACCGATGTACTTCTCCTTGTTATTGGGGTCGCGGAGCGAAATCTGTGCCGTATAGTTGTCGAACTTCAGCGTCTTGAAGATGTAAAGCACGATGTCGATCACCCGCTCGAACTCTTCGAGCAGCTGGTCGGGGCGTACGAACAGGTGGGCGTCGTCCTGCGTGAATCCGCGCACGCGGGTCAGTCCGTGCAGCTCGCCCGACTGCTCGTAGCGGTAGACGGTGCCGAACTCCGCCAGACGGACGGGCAGCTCCTTGTACGAGCGGGGCTTCGAACGGTAGATTTCGCAGTGGTGCGGGCAGTTCATCGGTTTGAGCAGGTACTCCTCGCCCTCGATCGGAGTGTGGATCGGCTGGAACGAATCCTTGCCGTATTTGGCGTAGTGGCCCGAAGTCACGTACAGCTCCTTGTTGCCGATATGCGGGGTAATGACCTGCTGGTAGCCGTATTCCTTCTGCACGCCCCGCAGGAACTGCTCCAGCCGGTCGCGCAGTGCGGCGCCTTTGGGCAGCCACAGGGGCAGACCCTGTCCCACGCGCTGCGAGAAACAGAACAGTTCGAGGTCCTTGCCCAGCTTGCGGTGGTCGCGCTTCTTGGCCTCTTCCATCAGCGCGAGGTACTCGTCGAGCATCGACTTCTTGGGGAACGAGATGCCGTAGATGCGCGTCAGCATCTTGTTCTTCTCGTTGCCGCGCCAGTATGCCCCGGCTACCGAAGTCAGTTTCAGGGCCTTGATGTAGCCCGTGTTGGGGATGTGCGGCCCCCGGCAGAGGTCGGTGAACGCACCGTTGGTATAGAATGAGATGGTTCCGTCCTGCAGGTCCGAGATCAGTTCGACCTTGTACTGGTCGCCCTTCTCGGTGAAGGTCTTGAGCGCTTCGGCCTTGGGGACCTCGCGGCGGACGAGCTGCTCCTTGTTGCGGGACAGCTCCTGCATCTTCTGCTCGATTTTGGGCAGGTCGGCCTCGGTGATCGGCGTCGGCGAATCGACGTCGTAGTAGAAGCCGTTTTCGATGGCCGGGCCGATACCGAACTTGATGCCCGGGTAGAGTGCTTCGAGGGCTTCGGCCAGCAGGTGCGACGAGGTGTGCCAGAAGGCGTGCTTGCCCTCTTCGTCGTCCCATTTGTAGAATTTGACCGAGGCGTCCTCCCCGATCGGGCGCGTCATGTCTACCGTCGCGCCGTTTACCGAAGCGGCAAGAGAGTCAGCAGCTAAACGAGGGCTGATGCTCTCTGCGATTTGGTAGGCAGTCGTCCCTTTGGCGAACTCTCCTCACCGAACCGTCGGGAAAAGTGATTTTGATCATAAAAAATTTATAAAGTTAAGTTTTCGGGGCCTTCGGCGCTTCCACAATTACGAGACGGAATACGCTTCCGGGTTGCCCGGTGTTTATCGTTTTTTTCTCTTCCGGCTGCCGCGCTGTGCGTGCTGCCGTGCCTTTGCCCGTCGTGTTTCCGGCCTGTGTTTCTCCGGCCTGTGTTTCTCCGACCGCCGGCCCTGCAATCCCCGCGTCTTTGGCCGCCGTGTTCCCGGTCTGTGTCTCTCCGGTTCGTGTTTCTTCGGCCGCCTGTTTCCCGGATCCCGCATCTTTGCCCGCAGCGTTTACAGCCTCCTGTCCGCGGCGCCCTTCCCGGATCATCGCCGTCCCGGCGCCGATACCCAGCAGTACGGTCAGTTCCCCGGATGCCAGCTTCCAGAACTCCGTGTCGCCGAAAAAGTAATCGCAGAGCCATGCTCCTCCGAGCAATACCCATATGGCCACGAACCCGGCCCCGACGCGGATCTTTTTCTGCGGCGTCATAACTAATCCTCCCGTTCGGTCTGCGGCAGGTCTTTGACCGAGATGTCGCGTCCGCCTTTCTCGCGCTCGGCGCGCTGCAACGGGTTGCGGCTCCATTCCGTCCAGGCGCGGCGGTGCTCCACGATGTCGATGGCGGCGTAAATCGCCGACCTCATCGACTGCGCATCGGCCTTGTCCTGCCCGGCGATGTCGTAGGCCGTGCCGTGGTCGGGCGAGGTGCGGACCTTCGAGAGTCCGGCCGTGAAGTTCACGCCGTCGGGCGAAAGCGTCTTGAACGGCGCCAGCCCCTGATCGTGGTACATGGCCAGTATGCCGTCGTATTTTGCGTATCCGCCGCCGGCGAACAGCCCGTCGGCGGCAAAGGGGCCGAACGCCAGCACGCCCTGCCTGAATGCCTCGACGATGGCCGGGCGGATGATCTCCTGTTCCTCGTTTCCGAGCAGCCCGCCGTCCCCGGCGTGGGGGTTGAGCGCCATCACGGCGATGCGCGGCTCGACGATGCCGAAATCCTCGTTCAGCGTGCGGCGGAGCGTATGCAGGTCGCGCACGATCTTCTCCCCGGTGATGCTGCCGCTGATCTCCGACACCGGGATGTGCTTGGTGACCAGCCCTACGCGCAGCACGTCGCTGCATAGGATCATCATCGGCTCCCCGCCCAGTTCCGCCCCGAAGAATTCGGTGTGGCCCGTGTAGCTGAAATCGTCGCCCTGCACGCTCTCCTTGTTGAAGGGCGCCGTGACGATGGCGTCGAGCGTCCCCTCTTTCAAATCCTGCGTCGCCGTGCGCAGCGCTTCGACCGCAGCGCGTCCGGCCTGGGGCGAAGCCTTGCCCGGCTCCGGCTGCCCGGCCTCCCCGCATACGACCAGGTTGGCCTTGCCGCGGCGGGTGTCGCGTGCCGCGGGCACGGTGTTGAACGCCACCGGTTCGGTGTCGCCCAGCGTATTTCGGTAATAGGCCGCCGCCGCGGGCGAACCGTAGACGACGGGCGTGAAGAGCTCCGTCATGCGCGGATCGGCCAGCGCCTTGAGGATGACCTCCCAGCCGATGCCGTTCGGATCTCCCTGCGTGATGCCTATTTTGAGTTTGCATTCAGACATAGATACATATATTTCAACTTACAAAGATACATATTATTCAGAATTGGCAATGCGCCGGATCGAATTTAAATGAAATTTTGCATTCCTGCGGCCCGGAATGTTTTGCGGATGGGCTTATTTTTCCTACCTTTGTCTTATGCAGCCTGTTAGGGCTGATGACATATTCGGATTAAGGCGCATCGGCTTTTTTCTTACCGTCGAAAATTGGACACTTTCGTGTAGCGTAAGGAACAAAGGTTGATGCTCTCGCTGTTTTTCGGCGTGGGCATTGGCCGCATTCTACGTTACAGGTCGTCCAATACCTCGATGGTGGATTCGGTATCTTTGCCCGCGCTTTTTTCCGAGCAACAGCTCTGAAAGATGGAACCTTGCGCAAAAAAAATTACACGGAAAAACAACCCGATCCTGGTCGCCGCGGTTTTCCGGCTGATGTTCGAGACCCTTTGGATTCCGCCCTACGACCGCCGCAGATGCAATGCCCTGGTCGCGGATTTCGACCTCTGCGCCCGTTCCGCGGTGACACGGCTGGCTGCTACCGACCTTGCTGCCGCCTCGGGGATCGAGCTGGACGAAATGCGCTATGCCGTGGAGTGCCTCCTGCGGAGCATCGAACGGCTCGATGCGGCGCGCCTTCTGCCGCCCGAGCGGTGTGCCGAAGCCCTGGAATCGGTGCGCCGCATTGTTGCCGGGCTGCGTGAACGGTGTGCCGACCCGGTGTGAGATGTCGAATGCGTGGTATGGTTTCCGGTGTCCTGCTTTGCCCTCCCGTAACCGGGACGGGCGGCTCTTGTTAACCCGATAATAATTGAAATGCAATGATGAAAAAAGGTTTGTTCATGCTTTTGTCGGGCCTGCTTGCATTTTCCGCCGCCAAAGCGCAGGAACCCCCGAAAGGGCCGGAGGCCCCGGTTGCGGGGCAGCAGTTGGTGCGGCTGTCGAAAATCACGGTCGATCCGGCGCGCCTGGCCGGCTACAACGCTTTTTTTACAGGAGGAGATCGAGGCTTCGCTGCGTCTCGAACCCGGCGTGTTGGCGCTCTATGCTGTCGCGGCGAAGGAGGCGCCCGGACAGGTGACGATTCTGGAGATTTATGCCGACCGTGCGGCCTATGAAAGCCATATCACGACGCCCCATTTCCGGAAATACAAGGAGGGCACCCTCGATATGGTGCTCTCCCTCGAACTCGTCGATGTCGTCCCGCTTATGCCCGGTTTGGAGTTGCGGCAGACGGTCGGTACCCGGTAAATAGCGGTGCCGCCTGTCTGTCCGCGGCCCCACCCGTCGATTTCAGGTTTTTCCCGTCGTCTGCGTTATGACGGGAATTGCCCTTGTCTGTTTGCGGCTCCTTCCTTCTGTTTTTTGCTCCTTTACGCCTGTCCCGTGCCCGTCGTGCTTGCCTGCCGCCGGAATTCGGCGCAGACGATCCCCGTCGCCATCGCCACGTTGAGCGATTCCGAACCCCGCCCACGACCTTGGGGTTGAAACAGTCGGCCGAGGCCTCCGAGCAGACGATGTCCGTGATGCCGAACCAGTCCGCCAAGCGGATGATTGTGCCCAGATTGCCCGGGTTCTGCACGTCGTCGAGCGCCAGCACCAGCCGTCCCGTTAGTGCCGTATCGGGCCGGAAAGGATGATGCGGGATTTCGACCAGCGCCAGCGAATCCGACGGGGTCTTCAGCAGCGAGAGCCGCTCCATTTCACGCGAAGACGACGGTTTCGACTTCGCCGCCCTCGAAAACAGCCCTTCCAGGGCGAATATCTTGCGGACGCGCAGGGCGGAGGTGCACAGCTCCCGATGAACTTGTGTCCTTCGGCTACGAACAGTCCGTGTTCCGTGCGGCTGCGTTTGTCGGCCAGCGAGCGGACGAGTTGTATTTCGGCTTTGGTCATGGTTGTTTTTCGATCGTGAATGTTGTGCCTTCGGTGGCCGGGTGGGTATCGGGAAATACCGTGCGGGCCTCTTCGACCAGAACGCTCTCTTCCTTGTAGCGGGACGAGTAGTGTCCGATTACGAGCCGTCCGGCGCCGGCTTTGAGGGCGATGCGGGCCGCTTCGACCGTAGTGGAGTGACCCCGCTCGCGCGCCGCCTTCTGCTCCGCTGCGGCGTAGGTCGTTTCGTGGTAGAGCAGATCGGCGCCTGCTGACGAGTTTTGCCGCTTTGGGCGACCAGCTCGTATCCGAGAGATAAGCATATGAACGTGGCGCGTAAGGTCGGTAGGTCAGTTCCGCATTGGGGAGCGCCTGTCTCCGTTGGAGCAGAATCTTCGCCTCGCTTGGCGGCCGTGATCTGTGCGATCGAGAGCCCGTATTTCGTAATCTTGAACTTGTCGACGTTCAGCGCCGGCTCCTTTTCGCGGAAAAGGAACCCGCCGTCGGCACGCGGTGGCGCAGCGGTATGCTCCACACCTCGAGCGTACGGTTTTCCATCAGCAGCGCATGCTTGGTCGTGTCGACCTCCGTCCATACGACCGGGTTCGTAGGGCAGTTGCGTGTCGAAAGCGCAGGTGGCAGGCCAGCATCTCGCCCATCGGTGCGGGACCGAATATCTTGCAGCGGCGTCTTGCGGCCGTAGAGCCCCAGCGTCGAGATCAGCGGGAACAGCCCGAAGACATGGTCGCCGTGCAGGTGCGAGATGAACACGGCACGTAGCCTGAGCGGGTTGATGCCGTAACGGATCAACTGTTGCTGTACCCCTCGCCCGCATCGACCAGGTAGTACTGCTCGTGCACGTTGACCACCTGCGCCGACGGATGCCGGCTCAGGGGCTTCGCGGAGGAAGACCCCAGTATGGTGACGCTGAAACTCATGCGTTTTTAGTTGGCCCGGCTTAACAGGAAACGCTCGCAGTCGATGGCCGCGATGCAGCCCGAAGCGGCCGCCGTGACGGCCTGCCGGTAGTGCGGGTCGCGCACGTCGCCCGCGGCGAAGACCCCTTCGATATTGGTCTTCGAGGTGCCCGCTTCGACCTTGATGTAGCCTTCGGCGTCGAGCTGCAACTGGTCGCGGAACAACTCCGTGTTGGGATGGTGTCCGATGGCCAGGAAGAAGCCCGAGATGTCGATCTTCACCTCCTTGCCGTCGTTGCAGCGCAGCAGCGCGCCCGTCACGCCCGATTCGTCGCCCAGCACCTCGGCGGTGTTGTGGTTGAACATCACTTCGATGTTGGTGGTGTTGAACACGCGCTGCTGCATCGCCTTCGAGGCGCGCAGGTGGGGTTTGCGCACGATCATGTAGACCTGCCGGCAGATCGAAGCCAGATAGGTGGCCTCCTCGCAGGCCGTGTCGCCGCCGCCCACGACCGCCACGTCCTTCTTGCGGTAGAAGAAGCCGTCGCAGGTGGCGCAGGCGCTCACGCCCATGCCGCGGAATTTCGTCTCCGAGGGGAGCCCCAGGTATCTGGCCGAGGCGCCCGTGGCAATGATCAGGCTTTCGGCCCTGATCTCCTTCTCGCCGTCGATCACCACGTGGAACGGCCGCGACGCGAGGTCTACGCGGGTGGCTGTGCCCGTGCGGATCTCGGTGCCGAAGCGCTCGGCCTGACGCCGCATGTCGGCCATCATCTGCTGGCCGCTGACCCCGTCGGGGTAGCCCGGGAAATTCTCCACGTCGGTCGTCGTCGTGAGCTGCCCGCCCGGTTCGATGCCCTCGTAGAGCACGGGCCGGAGGTTTGCGCGCGAAGTATAGATAGCTGCGGTGTACCCTGCGGGGCCGCTGCCGATAATCAGGCATTTGATCGTTTCTTCCATGACTTGTAATTTTTTGTATTTGTTATCGTGATTATATGCTCCGAAGTCCCGCCGGTCGCCTTTTCCGGTTGTGCCGGGCAGCGCCCCTCCGGGCCGGGTTTGCCAATGCAGCCGGAAGGCGCCGATAACGGCGAAATATCTAATATTGCCGTTGTCACCTGCAAATTTCAGGCCCGCAGGGCTCCGGGACTTCCGTCCGGAACTCCGTGAGGCGGCGTCCCAGGTAGTCGAACAGCGCCCAGTGCCCGTTGTTGCGCACATGCACCACGCTGGCGGCGGGGTTGTAGTCGACGATTTCGTATTCGGGAGGTATGACGTAACAGCCCCGGCGGTCGATCAGCCCCATCCCCGTCTGCGTCTGTACCTCGGCGCGGCCTTCGCGGAAATCGCCCGCCCAGACGAACTGCGCCGGGATCACCGGGTTGTTGTCCGTATCGACGAATCCGAACCCGTTGTCGTCCTCCACGCACACCAGCCCTTCGAATACGTGGCTCGTCCACCGGTGTCCGGTCAGACTGCGCAGCGGGTTGTAGGGCACCGTGACGTCGTTGGCCGTCTGGCGGGGCACGGGTGCCTCGGCGATCCTGTGCCGGAGGACGTCGAATGCCTCCCTGTCAGCCGTGCCGGGCTCCGCTGCTCCGATTCGGGCATCGTAATAGCGTATCGGGACGAACCGTCCCCGGTGCCAGCGGAGGTTCGCTTCCTTGAGGTTGTTGTGCGTGAATTCCAGCTCCCCGAGCGCCGCCTGCAAGGCGTCGAGCGCCGCGAGCAGCGTCGTTTTGTCCTCGGCAAGCAGCGCTTCGGCGAACTCCCTTCCGGCGGGCAGGTGCTGCAATACCAGATCCGTGTGCCGTTCCGTGCCCGCCGCGTCGTGCCAGCGCATTTCGCCCGGCAGTATGCGGCATTCGGCCAGGTAGCCGGTGTTGAGTTTGCGCAGCGCCGAGACCGTGCGTTCGATCCGGGGCATGGCCGACGGGTTGAGGGGCATGGCGACGAGCCACCGCTCGCCGCGCCATTCGATTTCGGCTTCGGCGAACCGCGTGGTGCGTACCATGCGCGGCATGCCGTTGCGGTCGGTGACGGCGCGGGCGTCGGAGAGCGTCGCCAGCGACAGGTCGGGCGTCAGCAGTGCCCGGGAGAAATGTTGCAGGGTCACTATCATCTCTATTCGGTTTTGACGCTGATGGAACCTATGTTGAGCATGGCGACCAGCTGGGCCGCCGAGGCGTTGTAGCTCATGCCGCGGAAGGGCGGGATCGCACCCGGGCCCTTGGCTTCGCGGATGGCCTCGTTGAAGACCGCGGGCATTTCGCTCGAACAGTCGTAGAGCAGCGAGGCATACCGGTTCGTATACCGGGCTTCGTGCGCCTCGGGGAAGAATACCGGCCGTTCGGTATCCCCGGCAGCGATATGGATGTTGATCAGCAGGACGTTGCCGTCGACGGTGCCCAGCGCCTTGATCTGGTCGCAGACCGCACGTAGCTCCTCGTTGTCGCAGTCCGTGGCCTCGCCGTCGGTGATATTGAAGACCACGGGAGGGAAACTTTCGGCGTTGGCCGTGCGGGAAGTCCAGCTGGCGGCTATGTCCCTCACGCGGCGCAGTGCCTCGCACATCGGCGTCTGCCCGGCCGACAGGGGCTTGATCCACGCCGGTGCGGGAATCTCCCGTAGGGCGATGCTGCCGTCGGGAAGCCGGTGTTCGATCACCTCCGTGTGCACCGGCATCTCCCGCGCCGCGAGGGCGCTCACCGGCACCAGCTCTTCGCCGTCGGGCAGCAGCGAGCGCACCTCGTCGTCGCCCGAATAGCCGATCACGGCGATGTCGTAATAGTCGCGTATGCCGTCGCTGCGGCGTGCCCGTTCGACGAGCTCGAACAGCAGGTCGTTGGTGATGGTTGCAACCGCTTCGGCCTTGGTCATGCAGCGTCCCCGGAAGAGGATGCTTTCGGCCATCGACCCCGAGCCGTCTATGGCCAGGATGAATGCCGTGCGGTGGTTGCGTGTGATGCTTTGTGTATACATGTTGCGTCTATTTTAATCCCCGGACCGAGTAATAGTCGTCGCGTACTTCGCCTCTCGTCGTCGCTGTCCAGACCGTAGCTGACCGCCATGTCGAGCGAGCAGTCGCGGTCGCGGTCGGCGTCGGTCGTACGGCGCATCGTCGCGCGGGCGTTGCGCCCCGCCGCGATGGCCTCTTCTATCTCCGCCACGGTCGGGATGTGTCCCAGCAGCGATGCGTAGACCCCTTCGGCCCAGCTGTGGGCGTAGTCGTCGTAGTGGACGGAAAAGACCCTGAACCGGTTGTCCACCTCTTCGGGCGAGGCCAGTTCGCCGTGGTCTATGGCGTCGAGGATGGCCTCGACTTCGCGTTTGGTGATATACTGTCCGGCGATGTCGAGCCAGCGGCCGCTGCCGTCGTAGCGTTCCGCCGATTCCCCCCGGTCGAGCATCGCGCCCAGCGCCGCCACGATGAAACGGTTGTAGAGTCCGATGCCCCGTTTGAGGGCCGCCGCGCGGATGATCGCCTTCTGGTGGACGTACGTCGGGGCGTCGGGGTCTTCCTCTGCGATCGCGTGGAGCGTATCCACGGCCCTGAGCATTCCCGAGGTGATATAAGGGTTGTATTCTTCGAAGTTGATGACGTCGCGTATGGTTCGCGGCGGTCGCGTGCAGGCCATTTCTCGATGTCGCGCACGGCGCCGTAGCTGGTGAGGTTCGCCCCGGCATGAGCGCCGAACGGCCCTCCTTCTCGATCAGGTAGGAGTAGGGGAACGCCGACGTGTCGTGGTGGTACGAGTGGTGCCCCATGATCATCGTGAAGGCCCCTTCGAGCGCCGGCGACATGATGTAGGCCCCGCTGGCGAACTTGCAGCCCCTGCAGGTGCACCGCCTGGTGCACGGCGCCGCTCTTGAACAGGTGGTTGCTCTGGTTGGAGCCGCTGCCGGCGTTGAAGAACGAGAACATGCCCGCGATCAGCAGCGAGGATTTGTGGTGCGAAACGGTGTAGGGCCCCGCGAAGATCGAGACGGCCTCTCCGTTCTCGCAGTGGAGTTGGCGAAGAAGAGCGATTCGGCCGCCGTGAAGGCCTTGTCCAGCCGGCAGCTTTCGCCCACGAAACAGCGTTCGACGATCGAGCCGTTGTCGATCCGGGCGTTTTCCGCGGCGATGAAGTCGTAGGCCTTGACGTCCACGCCGATGTGCGCGCCGTCGCAGACCGTGCCGTTTTCCAGTATCGAACAGCCGTCTACGGTGACGTTGTCGCCGATGCGGACTTCGCGGATGAACCTGGCGCCGACGATGCGGCTGCCTTTGCCGACGCTCCCCGTCTGCGAGGCGCGGGCTTCGGCATAGTCGTCGACCATCTTTTCCAGGGCCGCCATGGTCTGCGGGCGGTGACGGTAGACGGCCATGTAGGCTGCCTGTGCCGAAAGTTGGTCGTAGATCTTCACCGTGCGCCCGCCGCATTCGTTCATCGTCGCCACGCCCACGCCGTTCCCGAACGAGCTCCTGCGGCGGCATTCGAGTGCCGTGACCCCTTCGACGAGCGCCCCTTCGCCGATGTGGTAGTTGCGTATGGTGAGCGGATGCTGCCGCCCCGATCGTACGCGTCCTTGCCTTCCAGGTGACAGCCCAAAGGAAGGGGGGTGAAGTCTTGTGCGACTTCGATGGCATCCCAATTTTCCGCGCTGTTTCCGGCGGCCGTGAGCGCCTCGATTTCGGCCGGTGTCGGTTTTCTGTATTCCGTCATGTCGTCGTTGCGATTCGAAATATTGAAGACAAAGATCGTGAAAGGTGAGGGCAATCGTGCGGGCTTGCACGCAAAGATTGCCGAACTGCCTCCGATCTTCTGCAAAGATAGCGAAAGCCGGGAGAAAACGGGAACTTATTCCCGGTTTTTCGAGGCGCATCCTATCTAAAACTATGTCAAAGATAGCGAAAGGTGGACGGCGAGCCAAACATCCCTTTTAGTTTCTTTTTTTGCGTGGCAGAGTTCACGAGTGCCCTCTGCTTCGACCGTCGGTTGTCCGAACTTGTCCGAACTTGTCCGAACTTGTCCGAGTCGCCTTCTATCTTTTGCAAAGATAGTCAAAGCGACGGGCAATCGAAAATTTATTTTTCGGATTGCCGCGAAACAACCCTGTCGGAACAGGTATTCTTCGGATAAAGATAGCCGCCGTCGTTCCGTACGTCTCCGTCTTTGCCCGCAAACAACTCTCCGCCGTTGTCCGTCCCCGTCTGACGACGATCCCCGCCGTTTGCGTACCCGGTTTTACCGCTTGCAGCCTCCGCCTGGCCCCGGTGGAGTGTCCGCGCCGCCCGTGCCTGGACGGCGGCTGGATACCTCTCTGCGCCGCCGTCCGTGTCCCCGCTTTTGTCCCCGCCCGTATTCCCGGTTGTCTCTTCGCCTTCTCAGTCCGTCCGCACGGGGCCCGCCCCGGTCGGCCCATTTCAGCCCGCAAACGGCGTATCGGCAGCCGGAACAAACGGGGCGTCAGGGTGCATACGAGCAACCGTGCGATGCGGTACTGCACGGCCAGCCCTTCGCGTTCGAAAAGCGCGATGGCCTCGCGGAGCGCCTCGTCGGTGCGGATCTGCTGCGGGGAGAAGAGCAGCCCGTCGGCATCGGGGTAGCGTACGTACAAGGTGGGGTCGAGCGCCAGCGCATGAAGGGCCGTCGAGATCAGCGCCGCGGGGTAGTCGTCGAGCGAGGCATTGAAGTCGCGGATCGTCCGTGCCGGGTGTTGGAAGGCCGCGGTACCCAGTTCGGGGCTCGCCTCCCCGGCGAATGCGGGCAGGTACATGGCATCGAGGTCGATCAGGTGCAGCCGCCCCGAGGAATCCACGACGATATTTTCGGGTTTGAGGTCTCCGTGTGCCCAGTCGTCCGACGTAAGCCTTGCGGCCAGGCGGTCGAACGCCGCGGCCAGTTGCCCCAACCGTGTTGCGTCTTCTGCCGCGGCCGCCTCTGCGACGGCTTCGTGGAGCGTCGCGCCTTCGATCCAGTCGCCCAGTACGACGTCGACCCAAACCCCGCTCCGGGGCGAGTCGTAGAGGTACAGCTCCTGCGGCAGCAGCCGTTCGCCGTAAATCTCCGCCAGGTGGCGCGGCGGATGCATGTAGCACCGCAGCGAGCGGATATGCCCTTCGTGGCGGACACGGAAGACGATGGCGCTGTTGCCTACGGTGTAGCACATGCGGCCCCGGCTGTCACGGCATACCTCCATGCCGCCCAGGGTTTTCGTCAATCCGTGGGTGTCGGCCAGTGTCGTGAGGTATTGTCGCAGCGTGAACACGGTTTATTGGTTGTCTTGTTGCCGGGGTTGGAACCGAAGATTCCGGTTTGCAGGGTGGGGCGGCGAAAGCGGAGCCGCCTCCCGGCCTGGGCGAAGGTTCCCTGCTGCCTGCGGCGCCTGTGGAATCCGCGTCTTTCACCTCCAGTCCCGGCAGGTCGTGAAAAGTACCGCTGTCGGCCACCGTGGCAAGTTGGGCCAGGGCCGCATAATACAGTAATACGGTATCCGGGTTTAAAAAAGCGGGGCTTTCCAGTCCCGCTTCGTGTTCGTTAATGGCAGTCGCAGTGGCCGTCCCCATGGTCGCACCCGCCGCCGCAGTCATCCCCGCAGTCGCCGCATGAACAGCCGCCCTGCAAGTCTTCGGGCGTTACGTCGCGCACTGATACGACCTCGACGTCGAAATTGAGCGTCTTGCCCGCCATCGGGTGGTTGAAGTCCATCTTCACGGTTTCGTCGCCGACCTCCTTGACGATACCCATCATGCGGTTGCCCTGGTTGTCGCTCATCGGCACCTGCGAACCCACGAAGAGGATGTCTTCGGCCAGTTTGCCGTCGACCATGAATATATTTTTCGGCAGGTCTACCACGGCATCGGCGATCAGCTCGCCGTAGCCGTCCTTGGGCTCGAGGGTGAACGAGACGGCCTCGCCGATCTCCTTGCCCAGGATTGCCTCCTCGAATTTGGGAAGCAGCATGCCTGTCCCGAAGATGAATTCGAGCGGCTGTCCCGGGCGCGACTGGTCTGCGATTTGTCCGTCGACAGTGAGCTTGTAGTCCACGCCGACCATTTTGTTCTGTTCTACTTTCATTGTAATCTGATTAGGATTTATTGCATGTAATTGATTGGCAAAGATAGAAATTAAGTTCCGGATTTGCAATTACTGCGGAATTTATCTGGTTTTATGGAAGCTTATCTCCCTATTATGCTAAAATCGTGCAAAAAAAAATTATTTTCCGCTTCTGTTGCTTTCGGCCCGTTTCGTCGGGTCTGTCCGGGTGAAATGCCGGGGCCGGATACGTGCCGCGATGCTTACGGTGCCGGCGTGCGTGCCCGCGTTTTTGGTACGTAGTAGCCGGTTCGGGACAGCCTATTCGCAGTTGCGGCAGCAGAGGTTGCGGTCGCCGTAGCCGTTGTCGATCTTGGTTACGTAGGGGAAGAACTTGGCTTCGCGCACCCATGCGAGCGGGAATGCCGCCTCGGCGCGGGTGTAGGGATGCGTCCATTCGCCGGCGATCTCGACGGCGGTGTGCGGCGCGTTGGCGACCACGTTGTCGGCCTGCCCCCGCGGCAGCTTCGCATTCGCGCTTGATGTGCACGAGCGCTTCGATGAAGCGATCCATCTCGGCCTTGGGCTCCGATTCGGTCGGCTCGACCATCAGCGTCTCGTGCACGGGGAACGAGAGCGTCGGGGCATGGAAGCCGTAGTCCATCAGCCGGTGGGCGATGTCGCCGCAGTCGATGTTGTAGTCCTTCTTGAAATTGGTCAGGTCGAGGATCATCTCGTGCCCCACGCGGCCCGTCTCGCCCGAATAATAGGTGCGGTACTCCGCGGCCAGTGCCGACGACATGTAGTTGGCATTGACGATGGCCATCTCGGTGGCGCGGCGCAGCCCGTCGCCACCCAGCATCTTGATGTAGCCGTAGGTTATGGGCAGCAGCAGCGCGGAGCCCCAGGGGGCCGACGCCACGGCGGTGATGCCTTCGTCGCCGCCCGTCGGCATAACCGAATGCGAGGGGAGGAAGGCCCTGAGGTGCTCGGCGACGCAGATCGGGCCCACGCCCGGACCGCCGCCGCCGTGGGGCATGGCGAAGGTCTTGTGCAGGTTGAGGTGGCAGACGTCGGCGCCGATGTAGCCCGGATTGGTCAGGCCCACCTGCGCGTTCATGTTGGCGCCGTCCATATAGACCTGCCCGCCTGCGTCGTGTACGGCGTCGACGATCTCGCGGATGCGGCTCTCGAAGACGCCGTGCGTCGAGGGATAGGTCACCATCAGCCCGCACAGCTCCGAACTGTATTCCTCGGCCTTGGTTTTGAGGTCGTTGACGTCGATGTTGCCCTTGTCGTCACACGCCACCGTGACGATCTTCATGCCCGCCATGGCGGCCGACGCGGGGTTGGTGCCGTGCGCCGAGGCGGGGATCAGCACGACGTTGCGGTAGCCCTGTCCGCGGCTCTGGTGGTAGGCGCGGATCACCATCAGCCCCGCGTATTCGCCCGCCGCGCCCGAATTGGGTTGCAGCGAGCAGGCCGCGAAGCCCGTGATCGTCGCCAGGTCGTTTTCCAACTCCTTGATTAACTGCATGTAACCTTCGGCCTGGTCGGCCGGGGCGAAGGGGTGCATCATCTGGAAGCCCGCCAGCGAGAGCGGCTGCATGAGCGCCGCGGCGTTGAGCTTCATGGTGCACGAACCTAAAGAGATCATCGAATTGGCGAGCGAGATGTCCCTCAGTTCGAGCTTCTTGATGTAGCGCATCAGGTCGCTTTCCGAGCGGTAGGTGTTGAAGACCGCCTCCGAGAGGTAGGCCGTGCGGCGGCGCAGGGCGGCCGGCACGCGGCTTTCGGTGACGGGCTTTACGGCCTTGGCTTTCCTGCCTTTGGCGGTGGCGAAGATGCGTATTACCTCGGCGACCTCTTCGGGGGTGGTCACCTCGTCGAACGACATGCGCACGGAGCCTTCGGTGGGGTAGTAGAAGTTGATGCCGTTTTCGAGTGCCAGCGACTGCACGACGGCGGCTTCGGCCGAGACTTCGAGCGTGTCGAAGAAGTCTGCGGCGGCGAGTTTGTAATCCATCGCCTGGAGTGCGTCGGCGACCGTTGCGGCGGCCAGGTGGGCCGTGTCGGCAGCGCGTTTCAGCCCCTCGGGGCCGTTGTAGACGCAGTAGAAGCCCACCATCGAGGCCATCAGCGCCGAGGCGGTGCAGATGTTCGAGGTGGCGCGCTCGCGCTTGATATGCTGCTCGCGCATTTGGAGCGCCATGCGCAGCGCCCGGTTGCCCAGCCGGTCGACCGAGACGCCGATGATGCGGCCGGGCATCTGACGTTTGTAGGCCTCGCGCGTGGCCATGTAGCCCGCGTGCGGGCCGCCGAAGCCCATGGGCGTGCCCAGGCGTTGCGCCGAGCCGACGCAGATGTCGGCGCCCCACTCGCCGGGGGATTTGAGCAGCGCCAGCGAAAGCAGGTCGGCGGCAGCCGTGACCAGCACGCCCTTGGCATGTGCTGCGGCCGTGAAGTCCGTATAGTCGCGCACGGCGCCGTTGGCGGCCGGGTACTGGACGATGGCGCCGAACTCCTTGCCCGTGAAGCTGTATTCGTCGTATTCGTCGACGATCAGTTCGATGCCGAACGGTTCGCTGCGCGTGAGCAGCACGTCGAGCGTCTGCGGGAAGATGTTGCGGTCGACGAAGAGCTGGTTGCGACCTTCCCCTTGACGGCTTCGCGCGAGCGCAGGGCGAACATCATCAGCATCGCTTCGGCGGTGGCGGTGCCCTCGTCCAGGAGCGAGCAGTTGCCGATCTCCATGCCCGTGAGCGAGATCACGGCGGTCTGGAAGTTCAGCAGCGCTTCGAGACGGCCCTGCGAGATCTCGGCCTGGTAGGGCGTGTAGGAGGTGTACCACGCGGGATTCTCGAAGACGTTGCGCACGATGGCGGCCGGGACGGCACAGGGGTAGTAGCCCATGCCGATGAACGATCTGAGGCAACGGTTGCGGTCGGCCAGCGCGCGGATGTGGGCGGCGAATTCGTATTCGCTCATCCCCTCCGCGGGCAGCGCGAGCGGTTTCTTGAGCCGGATGGAGTGCGGAATGACCTGCGAGATCAGCTCGTCGACCGACTTGACGCCGATCGTTTCGAGCATGGCTTTGAGCTCCTTTTCGTTGCTGACGCCGATGTGGCGTTCGGAAAATTTGTCGAACATAGTTATCATCAATTGGTTATTGTCGTCGGATGCGCCGGGCGGCGCGTAATTCCCATGCAAAAATACTATTTTTACGAAGACCGCAAGCGCCTGCCGGGCTTATATTTTCCGCCGCATGCGGCCTGCGGCGCCGCATCCTGCCGGGCGGTGTCCCGGCATCGGCGGGGTACGGGGCGGGGAGCCCGGCGGGGCTTTCCGGGGTCAGTACTTGAAACTGCTGCCGCCGATGAACTCCCGGATGATCGACGTGGGCGGGATCTCGTCGGGCGGGATGGGGATGAAGTTGTTCGAGGAACTTCAGCATGCGCCGCGCTTCGTCGTATTCTCGGGCACCGTGTCGGGCACTTCGCGGAGGATCTTTTCGGCATAGGGGCGCAGCACCGAGATCTCGTAGAAAAGCGACGAGTTGAGCATGACGTCGGCGTTCTCCTGATAGGGGAAGATGTGCTTCTCCTCGCCGCGGCGGACGGAGCCCCAGCGCGAAAGCGTCGCCACGGCATCGGCGCCGCGTTGCGTATAGTCGCGCGTGAGGCGGCGCAGCAGGCGATTGTCGGTCGTGGCGATGCGCGAGAGGTTGTCCATCGCCACCGACGTGAAGCACGAGATGTAGATGCGGAATTTCTGCGCTTCGGGGACGCTCGGGGTGAGGCGCGGGTTGAGTCCGTGGATGCCCTCGACGATCAGAATCGAACGTTCGTCGAGCGTCAGCGGGTTGTTGTGCCACATGCGGCGGCCCGTGATGAAGTTGTAGCGCGGAATATCGACGCTCTCGCCGCGCATCAGGCGGCGGAGGTGGTCGTTGAACAGTTCGAGGTCGATGGCTTCGAGCGCTTCGTAGTCATACTCGCCGTCGGCGTCCTTCGGGGTCTTGTCTCGGTTCACGAAGTAGTCGTCGAGCGAGATCAGCACCGGTTTCAGCCCCAGCACGCCCAGCTGGATGCCCAGCCGCTTGGCCGAGGTGGTCTTGCCGCTCGACGAGGGGCCGGAGATAAGCACGATGCGCACGCCGCGCGAGATGTTGGCGTCGTAGATCGTGTCGGCGACCCATGCGAACTTGCGTTCGTGGAACGCTTCGGCCAGTTTGATCATGCCGCCCGCGTCGCCCGCGAGCACCTTGGAGTTGACGGCGCCCACGGTGGGCACGCCCATGATCCGCACCCAGGACTGGTATTCCTGGAAGATGCCGAACATCTTTTCCTGTTCGACGTTGGTGTTGAGCCGGTCGGGCGCCGTGCGCAGCGGCAGGGCGAGGTAGAACCCGTTGTAGTAGGGTTCGATGCCGAACAGGTCGACGAACCCTGTCGAGGGCGCCAGCGCGCCGTAGAAATAACCGTCGGTGTCGCCGAGCGTATAGAGGTCGCTGTAAAGCCGCGGGCGGGTGTCCAGCAGGGCGATCTTGTCGGTGAGGCCCTGGGCCGCATAGCGGGCGCGGACTTCGCTCGTGAGGATCTTCATGCGGCTGATCGGCAGGTCTTGCGCCACCAGGTCGCGCATGCGCCCTTCGAGTGCCTCGGCCAGCCCGGGCGTGAATTCGTCGATGCCCTCGATCTCGCAGTAAAAGCCGTTCTGCCCCATCGAATGGCGGATATGGAGCGTCTTGCCCGGAAAGAGATCGCGGGCGGCTTTCTGCAGGATGAACCACGACGTGCGCTGGTAGACGCGGATGCCGGCGAAGGAGGTGATGTCCACGAAACGGACGGTCACCGGGGTATATATTTTGTAATACAGTTCCTTGATGCGGTTGTTGACCAGGGCGGCAAGGAACGGGTAGGGCCCCGGCGCGACCCGCTTTGCGACCTCGGAAAGCGGGGTGCCCATCGGCACCTCGACCGTGCCGCCGAGGTTTTCGCATATGATTTCGATGATATTTGTCATAAGATTTTCAGGCTTGAAAACATGTAAAGATATGAATAATTTATAACTTTGACAAACTAAAACCTGTGTTATGAAAGGAATACTGAGGATGGGGCTGGTCGCCGTTGCGGCGCTCGCCGCGGCCTGCGCACCCCGCGAAAGGACGCTCGTTTTGCTGTCGACGAACGACATGCACGCAAAGATCCAGAACTTCCCGCGTCTGGCGGCGGCCGTCGAGGCGTGCCGCGATACGGCCCAACTCGTGGTGCTGGTCGATGCCGGCGACCGCTGGACGGGCAACGCCTATGTGGACATGGCGCCGACGCCCGGGATGCCGATGATCGCCCTGATGAACGAGCTGGGGTATGACGTGGCGACGCTGGGCAACCATGAATTCGACCACGGGCAGGCGTTCCTGGGGCGGATGATCGACAGCATGGACTTCGAGGTGGTCTGCGCCAATGTGGTGAGCGACACCTGCACCTTCCCGCAGTTGCCGCCCTACACGATCGTCGACCGGGACGGGATCCGGATCGGGTTTGTCGGCGTGGTGACCAACTACGAGGGCCCGGGGCATCCGGCGGGCAATGCGTCGAGCTTCGCGGGGCTGACCTTTCCCGATCCGCAGCGGATGGCGCTGAAATACGCCGCCGAGCTGCGCCCCAAGTGCGACGTGCTGGTGCTCGTTTCGCACATGGGCGACGACCGCGACCGGGAACTGCTCGCCGGGGGCGCTTCGCAGTACGACGTGGTGATCGGCGGGCATACGCACGAAGAGGTCGATACGCTCATCGGCGGCACGCTGCTGACGCAGACGGGCAAAGACCTGCGGAACATCGGCGTGACGACCGTACGGATGAAGGGGCATAAGGTGGCAGGGGTCGATTACCGGATCGTCCCGCTGGCCGATTACGAACCCGATATCCTCTACCAGAAGCAGGTCGAGGCTTACTATGCCGACCCGGGGCTGAACAAACCCGTCGGGCGCTTCGGCAATGCCGCCGACAAGTGGGGACTTGCCAACTGGATGGCTGCGGCGGTAGCCGACGAGGCCGATGCCGACGTCGGTTTCTACCACATCGGCGGCGTGCGTCTCGATTCGATCCCCGCGGGCGGGGTGAGCGCGGCGAAGGTATACGGGCTGGAGCCGTTCGGGACGCTGGTGGCCCGGATGGAGATGACGCCCGCCCAGATGCGTCGCATGATCGTGTCGAAGTACAACGACCCGGTGAACGCCAAGGAGGCGCACCGTATCGACCTGATTTCGACCACGCCCTATGTGATCGTCACCGATGCGGCGGACAACGCCCTCGACGTGCAGTTCCCGAAGCTGCGCGAGGGGCGGAAGTACAAGGTTGCCGTGAGCGACTACATTTACCGGAATTACAAGGATATGGAATATACCGGCGGGGAAATCACCGTCGAGAAGGTGGCCGACATCCTGCTCGAAGAGCTCAGGGACGACAGCCCGCTGAAGATCGACAACACCCCGCGGCAGCGGGTGGTGCGCAAATAGGCGCCGCGGAAGCCTCCGGGCGTCGTCCGCGGAACGCAAATAACCGCCTGATTTTTTGCAGATTCGCAAAAAACCGTTACCTTTGTAGCCCTCACGTATGCGCGTAAGGCGCGCTGTGGGGGCTACGGGTTTAATTATTAACCATTTAACGAGCGATTGTATCGCAAACAGTGTTTCCGTTATGGAAGAGAACAAAACTGTAGTCACGAACGAGAACTTCGACTGGAACGCGTTTGAGAACGATCTGGGCGTCTATTCCCAGCCCAAGGAGGAGATCGCCGAAGCTTACGACAAGACGCTTTCGAACGTCAATGTCGGCGAAGTCGTGGAAGGTACCGTAACCGGCATAACCAAGCGTGAGGTTGTTGTCAACATCGGCTACAAGAGCGAGGGCGTCATTCCCGTTTCCGAGTTCCGCTACAACCCCGAACTGGCGGTAGGCGAGAAGATCGAGGTCTATGTCGAGTCGGCCGAGGACAAGAACGGCCAGCTGGCCCTTTCGCACAAGAAGGCGCGTCAGCTCAAATCGTGGGATCGTGTGAACGAGGCCCTCGAAAAGGACGAGATCATCAAGGGTTACATCAAGTGCCGCACGAAGGGCGGTATGATCGTCGACGTGTTCGGCATCGAGGCGTTCCTGCCCGGTTCGCAGATCGACGTGAAGCCGATTCGCGACTACGACGTATATGTAGACAAGACCATGGAATTCAAGGTCGTCAAGATCAATCAGGAGTTCCGCAACGTGGTCGTTTCGCACAAGGCGCTCATCGAGGCCGAGCTTGAGGCCCAGAAGCAGGTCATCATGTCGAAACTCGAAAAGGGCCAGATCCTCGAAGGTACCGTCAAGAACATCACCTCGTACGGCGTATTCGTCGATCTGGGCGGTGTGGACGGTCTGATCCACATCACGGACCTTTCGTGGGGCCGCGTGAACCATCCCGAAGAGATCGTGGCGCTCGACCAGAAGATCCAGGTCGTGATCCTCGACTTCGACGACGCCAAGAAGCGTATCGCACTGGGTCTGAAGCAGCTCACCCCGCATCCGTGGGAGGCGCTCGACCAGAACCTCAAAGTCGGCGACAAGGTCAAGGGCAAGGTGGTCGTCATGGCCGATTACGGTGCGTTCGTCGAGATCGCTCCGGGCGTAGAGGGCCTGATCCACGTGTCGGAGATGTCGTGGAGCCAGCACCTGCGTTCGGCGCAGGAGTTCATGAAGGTCGGCGACGAGGTCGAGGCCGTCATCCTGACGCTCGACCGCGCAGAGCGCAAGATGTCGCTGGGCATCAAGCAGCTTACGCCCGATCCGTGGGAGAATATCGAAACCAAGTATCCCGTCGGCACGAAGTGCACGGCCAAGGTTCGCAACTTCACCAACTTCGGTATCTTCGTAGAGATCGAGGAGGGTATCGACGGCCTGATCCACATTTCGGACCTGAGCTGGACCAAGAAGGTGAAGCACCCCGGCGAATTCACGTCGGTAGGCGCGGATATCGAGGTCGTGGTGCTCGAGATCGACAAGGAGAACCGTCGTCTGTCGCTGGGCCACAAGCAGCTCGAGGAGAACCCGTGGAACGAGTTCGAGAACCAGTTCTCGGTGGACAGCATCCACGAGGGTACGATTACCGAGATGACCGACAAGGGCGCAGTTGTCGCTCTGGGCGAGAACATCGAGGGCTTCTGCCCCGCACGCCAGCTCACCAAGGAGGACGGCACCACGCCGAAGGCCGGCGACAAGCTCGACTTCAAGGTGCTCGAGTTCTCGAAGGCTACCAAGCGTATCACCCTTTCGCACCTGCGTACGTACGAGGAGGCCAAGCGTGCCGAAGTGGCAGCCGAGAAGGCTGAGAAGCGTGCCGCCGCCGATGCTACGAAGTCGACCGTGAAGAAGATCAACGCTTCGGTCGAGAAGACGACGCTGGGCGACATCGCAGGTCTGGCCGCGCTGAAGAGCGCCATGGAGGCTGCCGAGGCGAAGAACGCCAAGAAGGCTGCCAAGGAAGAGAAGGCCGAGGAGTAATCCCCGTACGGAGGGACGGTGCAGCCGTCCGCCGATATATCGAAAGAACCGCAGGCATTGCGCCTGCGGTTCTTTTTTTGTGGGCGCGTTTGTGGGCGCAGGGGAAGGAGGGGCAGTTGGTCGCGGTTGGGAAAAGGATTGCGGGGCGGGGTGCGGGTAGACCTGGGCGAAGGATAGGCCGGGAGCGGTGAAGGACTGCGGCGGGTTGAGGCGGAGGACAGGGCTTTTCGCCCCACTCCGGGAAAGTTTGCCGCCGATTTCTTGGACGCGTGGCGATAACTCCGTATATTTCGGGCCGAATCGTAAAATATAATCAGGAACTAAATATAATCATGAACGGATACCGCGCCTTATGAAAAAGCTGATATTATCCCTGTTTTCGCTGTTTTCGGTGTTTGCGGGTGTCCCGCACTGCCTGGGAAATCCTGCCCCCGAGGAGGTTCGGGCGTCGCAGCCCAACCGGGAGAGGCGGCACGGGGCTTACTCGAAGGATAACTGGACGGTGTATTACGAGGGCAGGAAGGTGAAGGGCGCTTCGGCATCGTCGTTCACGGATCTCGGCGGTGGGTACGGTAAGGACGCCTGGACGGTGTTCTACCGCGGCCGGAAGGTGGAAGGGGCGTCGGCCTCGTCGTTCGAGAGCCTCGGGAACGGGATGGGGAAAGACAACTGGCATACCTACCACTACGGGGAGCGGTATGACGGGAGCGCGTTGTCGGGCGAAAGGCTGGGCGGCGGTTACTCGAAGGACAGCTGGACGGTGTATTACCGCGGCCGGAAGGTGGACGGGGCGTCGGCGATGACCTTCGAGAGCCTCGGGAACGGATACGGAAAGGATGCCTGGAAGGTATTTTACAGGGGCGGTGAGGTGAAGGGCGCCTCGGCACAGACGTTCGAAGAACTCGGGGAAGGATACGGGAAAGACGCATGGAAAGTCTATTACCGGGGGAAAGAGCTGCCGGGAGCGTCGCCCGGTTCGTTCGAGGTGCCGCGCGACGGGTGGTGAGAAATGGCCGCCACCGCTATAACGGCAGTGCCCTTCCGAACGGAAAGGCACTGTTTTTGTTTCCCGCAGGGTAAACTCCGAGACGGAATGAGCAGATTCAAGCCCCACATTGCCCTGCTGATATGCAATATCGTATGGGCCATGGACTACCCGTTTTACAACATCGTATTGCCGCACTATGTCCACCCGATGGCCATGGTGGCGGGGTCGCTGGTCGTCACGGCGCTTTTTTCGCTCGTGCCGCTGCTGTGGCAGAAGGCCGAACGGGTCGCGCGCGCCGACATCCGCAAGCTGATCGGCGCCGCGCTGCTGATCGGCGTGCTGCGCAAGGTATTCATCATGTACGGACTTTCGATGACTTCGCCCATCGACGGATCGATCATCGACACCATCGTCCCGCTGCTGGTGCTGCTGCTCTCCGTATTGCTGGGCATGGATCGCTTCACGGAGCTCAAGGTCGCGGGGCTGCTGCTCGGCATGGCGGGCGCCGTGGCGGTGGTGCTGACGGGCGCCTCGTCGTCGCACCAGCATTCGCATGTCTGGGGCAACGTGATGATCATGCTGTGCGCCTGCGCCACGGCGCTGTACATGGTCTGGTTCAAAGCCCTGGTTGCCAGGTACCGCATCACCACCGTGCTGCGCTGGGTATATTGCGTGGCGGCCGTCGTTGCGCTGCCCTTCGGGCTAAAGGAGATCATCCACACCGACTATGCCGCCATAGCCGGCCATGCGCTTTTCCCGACGCTCTTCGTGCTGACGGTGCCGACCTATCTGCCGAACCTGATGCTGAACTATGCGCTCAAGAGCGTGCCCGCGACGGTGTCGAGCATATACACCTATTTGCAGCCCGTACTGGCGATCGCCATTTCGGTGGGCATGGGACTCGACAAGCTGCATGCCGATACGGTGGTCTTCGCGCTGGTGATCTTCGTCGGCGTGGGGCTCGTGCTGCGTTCCTACTCCGTGCCGCCCCGCCATCCCGATCCGCCGGCCGCGCCGCCGCACTGACCCGGGGCGGGGAATCCGGCGGGATCGAACAGTCCGGAATGCGGGTTGGCAGGACACGCGGCGTGCCCGTCTCCGAATTCGGGGGAAACGAATATCGGGACGGAGTATTGCCTGAATGCAAAAAGGAGAGCCTTTGGCTCTCCTTTTTTATGGTGCGATGAGTTGCAGGGCGGAACCCTTGCAGCCTCCTGCGGATTATTCTGCGGCGGTAACCGAGAATTTGATGACGGCCTTGACCTCCTTGTGGAGTTTGGCGGTCGCTTCGTACTCGCCGACGGTCTTGATGCCCTCTACGGCGATCAGCTTGCGGTCGAGTTCGATGCCTTTGGCAGCCAGTGCCTCGGCCAGGTCGGTGGCGGTAACCGTACCGAAGAGCTTGCCCTCCTCGGCCTTCAGGGCCAGCGTGAGCGGCAGGTTGGCGATGGTCTCGGCGAGTGCCTGTGCGTCGGCAAGGATCTTGGCATCCTTGTGGGCGCGCTGGCGGAGGTTCTCGGCGAGCACCTTCTTGGCGGATGCGGTGGCAGCCTTTGCGTAACCCTGGGGAATCAGGTAGTTGTTCGCATAACCGGGCTTTACGGTCACGATGTCGTTGGCGTAGCCCAGGTTTTCCATATCTTTGATCAGAATAACTTCCATTGTCTCTTCCTCCTTTAATTATTTCATGCAATCGGTTACGAAGGGCAGGATGGCGAGGTGACGCGCACGCTTCACGGCCTGGGCGACCTTCTTCTGGAACTTCTGCGAAGTACCCGTCAGGCGGCGGGGAAGGATCTTACCCTGCTCGTTAAGGAATTTCTTGAGGAACTCCCCGTCCTTGTAATCCACGTATTTGATGCCGAGCTTCTTGAAGCGGCAGTATTTCTTTTTCTTGACGTCAACCGATACCGGGTTGAGGTAACGGATTTCAGACTGTGCCTTGTTCTCCTGTGCCATGGTTTACTCCTCCTGTTTGTTAGAAAGTTTTGCACGACGCTTCTCCGAGTATTCCACGGCGAACTTGTCCTGCTTGAAAGTAAGGAAACGGATGATGCGCTCGTCGCGGCGGTACTGCGTTTCGAGCGTGCCTATGAGCGAGCCTTCGCCCGTGAACTCGACCAGGAAGTAAAAACCGGTGGTCTTCTTCTGAATAGGGTAGGCGAGCTTGCGAAGGCCCCACGACTCCTTGTTCACAATCTGACCGCCGTTCTCGGTGATGACACCCTGGAATTTGTCAGCGACCTCCTGCACCTGTGCATCAGACAGAACCGGCGTGACAATGAAAACGGTTTCGTAATTGTTCATAATACGTATTAAAATTAGTTAATTGCCCCTCAATGGGGTTGCAAATATACGGATTATTTGTAAAATAGCAAAGCCGCGCACCTTTTTTTCGGTTTTATCGCCGTATCTTCGAGCCGGTTCCGTTGCCGGGGCGCCGGACGGAGCAGTCCGGGGTGTACGGACGGCGGTCGCCCGGGCGGCGAAAGTGCCGGTGCGTGCCTGCCGCCGGAGGCCGGGGGTATTGCGACAGCCCATACCGCGGGCAGGGGCGGGATGTGGATCCGATACCCCTGCGGCAGGGCGGGAAAGGGGACAAAAATAAAGTCCGGAACAGGATTTGCCCGGACTTCGGCGGTCGGCCGCCGGTGCCTATTGCAACTGGTCGATCACGTCGGTGATGCGCGAGAAGACCTCTTCCATCGAACCCGTGCCGTTGACCGAGGCGTATTTGCCCTGGGCGGCATAGTAGTCCGAGACGACGGCGGTCTGCTGGCGGTAGACGTCGAGGCGGCCGCGGATGACCTCCTCGGAGGCGTCGTCGGCGCGTCCCGAATCCTTGCCGCGGAGCAGGATGCGCTGGACGAGTTCCTCTTCGGGGACGTGGATGTCGACCATGATGTCGACCTTGAGCCCGTGCCGGGCAAGGAGCTTGTCGAACTCCTCGGCCTGTACCGTGGTGCGGGGGAAGCCGTCGAAGATGCAGCCCTTGACGTGCTTGTGTTCGGCGACATAGTTGGCGACCATGCCGATGACGATTTCGTCCGGGGCCAGTTTGCCCGCTTTGATGTAGGATTCCATACTGCGTCCGAGTTCCGTGCCGCGGCGGATCTCGTCGCGGATAACCTCGCCCGTCGAGACATGCTCGATGCCGTAGTGTGCTTTCAGCCGTTGTGCCTGCGTGCCTTTGCCGCAGCCCGGCGCACCGAATAAGACGATGTTTATCATTGTAGAAGCCGAATTTGGGATTTACCGGACAAAAATACGCTAAATTTTTGGGAAAGAGTAAAGAATCCGTAATTTTGTAAAAAAATTTATAATATGGAAAAGAAACGACGCACCGAAATCGCCGAGTTGGGAGAATTCGGCCTGATAGACCTGTTGACCAGAGGGTTCGACTCGGCGGACGCTTCGACGCTCCGCGCCGCGGGCGACGATGCGGCGATCGTCATGCCGCCGTCGGGCGAGGCGGTGCTCTGTTCGACGGACGCACTGCTGGAGGGCATAGACTTCGACCTGACCTATTTCCCCCTCCGGCACCTGGGATACAAGGCCGTGACGGTGGCCGCAAGCGATATCCTGGCGATGAACGCACTGCCCTCGCAACTGATGGTGTCGCTCGGTGTGTCGTCCAAGCTGTCGGTGGAGGCGTTGCAGGAGCTGTACGAGGGAATTGCCTTCGCATGCAGGGAGCAGGGGATCGACCTCGTGGGGGGCGATACGAAGGCTTCGATGACCGGACTGGTGCTGGGCCTCACGGCGCTGGGACATGCCCCGAAGGAGAAGGTCGTGTCGCGCGGCGGCGCACAGCAGAACGACCTGATCTGTATTTCGGGCAACCTCGGTGCGGCGTACATGGGGCTGCGGCTGCTGGAGCGTGAGAAGCGGGTGCTTGCCGACGTGAAAGACCCCGAACCGAAGTTCGCAGGGTACGAATACCTGCTGGAGAAGTATCTCAAGCCGCGTCTGCGAAAGGACATCGTGGAGGCATTGGCCGAGGAGGGCATCGTACCGACGTCGATGATCGACCTTTCGGACGGTTTGGCCAGCGACCTGCTGCAGATTTGCAAGGCCTCGAAATGCGGAGCCCGCATTTACCTCGACCGGATTCCTATCGCAAGGCAGACCTATGCCTTGGCGGAGGAACTGAATGCCGACCCGGTCGTGGCGGCGCTCAACGGCGGTGAAGACCACGAATTGCTGTTCACGGTGCCGCTGGCCTTGCAGGAGCAGGTGATGCGCATGGGGTGCGTCGATGTCATCGGCCACATAACGCCCGAGTCGACGGGGGTATACCTGGTGACGCCCGATGGTGCGGATATCCGCCTCAAGGCCCAAGGGTTTCCCGAAAAGGAGTGATTCCGGGGACGGATCCGGGTTTTCCGGGAAGGAGTGAGGCTGCCGGAGGATCAGGGGATCCCCGGGAAGGGTAGTGCCGCGCAGGGATGCCCCGGCGGAGAAAAACGGAAGCCGTCCGCAGCGATGCGGACGGCTTTGTCGTACAGGCGGTATGCCGGAGCGTATGTGTGCGCTGTACTTGGGCTGGCGGGACGGTGGCAGATACCGTTGCTTTGCGCAGGGGAATAAAAAAAGCTGCCACAGGGGCAGCTTCTGGCTTTGCATCCGGCCGGATTAAAGTGCGTTCACGTGCAGCTGGAGGGCGCTCTTCAGGTTTGCGGCCTTGTTCTTGTGCACGATATTGTGCTTGGCCAGCTTGTCCAGCATGGCGGTTACCTTGGGGAGCAGGGCTTCGGCGGCACTCTTCTCCGTGGTGTTGCGGAGTGCTTTCACGGCATTGCGTGCCGTCTTGTGGTAAAGACGGTTGTGGGCGCGCTTGGCCGCGGTCTGGCGAATGCGTTTTTTCGATGACTTATGGTTTGCCATAATTCTGTGTTTTTTATTTTTTACTTTTTCAGTTGCTAAATCGGTTCCAGCCGTGGCTGTGTGCGGATAGGCCTGAAGCCCGCTCCTTGAAAAGTATTCACCCGTAGAGGCCTGCCGTTTTTGCTGTCCCGGTTGCCGGTCGGGAGCCCCCCCCCGGTTCCGTGCCGCTCCGCAGCCCTCCTCGTTCGTAGCCCATAGGAGAGTCGAACTCCTCTTTCAAGAATGAAAATCTTGCGTCCTAACCGATAGACGAATGGGCCAATACCACTATCGCATACCCCCGAAAGGGTGACTTTAGCGGTGCAAAGGTAAATAAAAAAGTGAGTTTAACAAAAAATTGGCGGAAAAATATTGGATATTCTATTTTTTTGCGAGCCGGATGGTCAGCGTCGCAGGGTCGAACGAGATGCCCGCGCCGGCGAAAAGCCGTTCGATATGGCCGCTCGCCGCCATGTCGGCCGCCGACATGCAGTGCAGTGCGGGGGTGTCGATGAGCGCTGTGGCGTCGCAGAGCCCGAGCGCCACGTCGAGGTCGTGCGTCGAGAAGAAGATGCATTTGCCCTCTTCGTGTGCCAGGCGGCGCAGCAGCGACGCCAGTTCGTAACGGTTCGGAAGGTCGAGGAAGGCGGTGGGTTCGTCGAGCAGGATCACGGGGGTGTTCTGCGCCAGCGCGCGGGCGATCAGGATGCGCTGGCATTCGCCGTCGGACATGCGGTCCATCGTTTTGCGGGCGAAAGCCGCCATGCCGACCAGCCGGAGCGAACGGGCCACGATGTCGCGGTCGGTCTCCTGCATGCGTCCGATCCAGTTGGTGTAGGGGGCGCGGCCGAGGGCCACGACGTCTTCGCAGGCGAGGTTGGCGATGCGCACCTTGTCGGTGGTGACGAAGCTGACGGTGGAAGCCCGCTGCAGCGCGGTGAGCGCGGCGAGGGGCTTGCCGCAGAGCCGGATCTCGCCGGCGGCCGTGCCCAGCCCGGCGATCGCCCGCAGCAGGGTGCTTTTGCCCGTCCCGTTGCGGCCTATGAGCGCCGTGATCGACCCTTGCGGGAGCACGGCGTCGGCGTCGCGCAGCAGGACGCGGCGGCCGTAGGCGAGGGTGAGGCCGTGCAGCGAGATGCCCGGTGCCCCGGGTGCGGGATCGGCGTGCGGTCGGGGGGTATGGAGGGGGGCGGCTGCCATTTTAGAAGAGGTTGCGGTTGCGGACGACGACGATGATGACCACCGGGATGCCCATCAGGGCCGTGACGGTGTTGATCGGCAGCGCCAGGGTTTTCGAAATGAGGTCGCAGACCAGCAGCAGGGCGGCGCCCGCGAGCATCGACCCCGGCATGAGGATGCGGTGGTCGGCACTGGCGAAGAGCATGCGTGCCAGGTGCGGGACGGCCAGCCCGATGAAGCCCACGGGGCCGCAGAAGGCGGTGACGGTACCGGCCAGCAGGACCGTGGAGAGGAACAGCAGCGTACGGGTGCGTTGCACGTTGAGCCCCATCGTGCGGGCATAGTTTTCGCCCAGCAGCAGCAGGTTGAGCGGCTTGATGGCGGCGATGCTGAGCACGAGCCCCGCGGCGATGACCGGGAGCATCAGGGCGAGGTTGCCGCCCGTGACGTCGCCCAGCGACCCCATCGTCCAGATGACGAACGATTTGAGCGCCGCCTCGCTCGACAGGTATTGGAGTATCTCGACTACGGAACTGATGCCCGAGCCGAACATCATGCCCAGGATGAGGATGACCATGATGTCTTTGATGCGGCGGCTGACCGCCATCACGACCAGCAGCACGAGTGCCGCGCCGAGCCATGCCGCGCCCGCGATGCCGAGCGACTGCACGAACGAGTGCGCCGAGACGCCCAGCAGGGGAGCCCCCAGCAGGAACAGCGCTACGCCCAGCCCGGCGCCCGAGCTGATGCCCAGCACGTAGGGACCGGCCAGCGGATTGCGGAAAAGGGTCTGCATCTGCAGGCCGCTGGCGGCGAGCGCCGCGCCGGCCAGAAGTGCCGTGACGGCTTTGAGCAGCCGTATCCGCAGGATGATGTCCCGTATGGCGGGGTCGCAGTCGCCGCCCGTGAGTGCCGCCCAGATGTCGGCGGGCGCCACGGCGACCGAGCCGATCAGGAGGTCGGCCGTGAAGAGCACCACGGTCAGCAGCGCAAGCGCCGTGAAAAGAAATGTGGTTCTGCCGGCTGCCATTTAGCGGTACTGGAATTTGAAGGAGGTTTCGTAACGTACGTCGACGGGGACGCCGTTGGCCGTGCCGGGCGTCCACCTGGGGGATTTCTTCAGGGTCTCGATGGTCTTTTCCCGGCAGACGTCGTTGTGGGCGCGGAGGATCTCGATGTCGCGCAGTTTGCCCTTCTTGTCGACCGTGAAGGCGACCCGCACGGTGCCGGAGGCGGCACGCTGGTATTCGCCGCTCTTGTAGCGGATATTCCGGAAGAACCACGGGTAGAGCCGCGAGGCGTATTCTCCCTGGAAGAGCGGATAGACGATCTGCACGTTGAGTTTATTCCCCTGTGCGTCGACCGCATGGCATTTGATCGGACGAAGGTGCCGGAAGTTGACGGGCAGCAGGTAGCGAATTTCGACCGGCTCGCCGTCGACCAGGCCGGGCGACCAGGCCGGGGCTTCCATGACTATGCTGCGGACTTTGCGCAGCGCCCGGGGATCGCAGGCCGAGACGCTTTCGCAGCCGGTGATGCGCCCGTCCCTGCCGATGGTGACCACGGCGTTGACGACCTCGCTGCGGAGCTGGGCGTACTCGTTGTCCGACACGAAGGGCAGGCGGCTGCACACCCAGCGGACGAAATATTCGAAGTCCTGGTTGTAGAACTGGGGGATTTTCACCCGTGTGCCGAGGCGGTTGCCCAGGGTGTCGATGGCGAAGACTTCATAGCCCTGCCGCACCATGGCGATGCCGTCGTTGAAAGGATAGGCCTTGGTATACCGGCAGGGGATGACCTCGGCGCCGTTGCGGTCGGCGAAGCCGTAGAGCGAACCCTGCTTGATGACAGCGTGGCCGTCCGAGAAGTAGCGGAACCACGGTTCCGCGCCCGAGGCCGCCGTTTGCAGCCAGAGCAGGGCCGAGAGGAGTATTGCGAGCCGCTTCATTATTCGAGCCGTTTATAATAGTAGAGTTCCGCGGTGTCGGCGGCTTGGGGATTGAATACGGCGCACAGGTCGTGCAGCACCAGGTCGGGGCGTATGACGCCCGACTCCCAGAAATCGGAGCCTCCGGCAGGGGTCTGGCGGCGGTTGTTGTTGAAGACCTGCCGGTTGCGAACGGCGGGGACGTCCGCGAACTTGGGGTTCTGGGCCGTGAGTTCGGCCAGGGTATTGCACGGGCCGACGTTGATCCACGTGTCTGCGGCCGAAGCCAGCAGGTAGGCCTCCTCGAGGTCGACGGCGACCGAGGTGTCCGAGTCGTTTTTCGTGTAGACGTATTCGCCGCCGGCGTCTTCGATCAGGCGCACCATGAAACTCCGCGACGAGGGCATGAACCAGGTGTCGCGGTAGGGCGTGTTGAGCATCACTTTCGGGCGGGGGCTCCGGGCTGCCCCGGCGATTCGGGTCTTGAGCGCGTTGTAGCGTGCGGCGATTCCGCGGAAAGTCTCGGCACCCTTGTCGCGGACGTTGCACAGTTCGGCGGCCACCATCAGCCATTCGGCCTTGCCCAGAGGCGACTCTTCCATATAGTCCCCGACATATATATAAGGAATGCCCAGTTCGCGGAGCTTGCCCGTGACGACGGTGTTTTCGCCCGTGACGCCGTACAGCAGCATCAGGTCGGGCTGCATGGCGGCGAGCCGTTCGAAGTTGAGGTTCGTGTCGTAGCCCACGTCGAGGACTTCGCCGCAGTAGCGGTGTTCGTTGACGTAGGTGTTGCTGATGTAGTCGATGCCCGAAACACCGGAGATGCGCCGCACTTCGCCCAGGGCGTCGAACATGGCCACGTGGCTCGAAGACATGCAGACGACGTGCCGCACGGGGGCTTTCACGACCTGGGCGTCGAGGCCCGCCGGGGCTTTGGCCCCCTCGCGCAGGATGAGCAGGTGCTGCTCGACGTTGCCGGCCCCCTGCCAGGGGTTGCGGACGGTGACCAGGGTCGCGGCATCCTTGTCCCGGCCGCGGATGTCGAATCCCGAAGCATACTCGGGCGTGTAGATTTCGACTGTGAAGTCTGCGGCGGAGCGTGTCGCGGAGCCTCCGCAGCCGCTGGCCAGGAGCCCGGTGAGTACCGCTATGAGAAGTGCGAATCGTTTCATTGAGGACAAAATTAGAAAAAAATCTTGCAGAAATGTGACGATTTGTGAAAAATACACTATATTTGCACTCCGAAACGCTACGGGGTGTAGCTCAGCCCGGTTAGAGTACGCGTCTGGGGGGCGTGTGGTCGCTGGTTCGAATCCAGTCACCCCGACTGATGAAAAATCCTTGATATTCAATCGAATATCGAGGATTTTTCTTTTGTGGTATATAGCCGGATAAGTGGCGGTGGTACACAAGTGGTACATAAATGGTCGCTATCCGAAAATTTCAATCTCAGTCGTTAAGTGTTTAGTTGTTGGGTGGTTGCTGTATTCGGGCCTATACAGTCGCCCCAAACAGGCGGATAATGAATTTTATCGAGTTCCCGGCTACATGAGCCGTAATCACGCCGCAGTATCTTCTGTCGGAATTTGACAAAGCGATCTGCCAATATGTTTTGGCAGGCCTTGCAAATTTACTCTGCCGATGTCCCGATCAGCAACAGAATCGAATAGTCGGTTTCCGCCAGTTTTGCATCCGTGCCGCAGCCCCAGACGATATTTACTTGCGGGGCAAATTCGTGGATGACGGTTAAGAGGCTGCATAGGTCGTCGAAACTAATTTCCGATGCGGGATGATAGCTTACTTTTACAATCACGTCGAGGTCAGCTCCGATGTGTAGGGCTTCCAATTCGGTGCGGAGTTGTTCCGCCAAGACGGGCATTGCACCCTCGACCGTAATTAGGGCGCAAGATGCCGCGCTATTCAAAATGCGGTCGAAATCGTTCCGGACGATTTGCACCATGTCGTCTTCCGATGGGCTGAATTGGGTGTCAAGATAGTGTCTGATTTCTTCTCTGTTTTTCATGTGATTTTGTTTTTGGGTAATACATTCCGGCTGTGAATACGCAGATCGATTCAGCCGATATGTACTCGTTGCGGTTTGCTTATTTAAGCCCTATACACTGGCTTGAAACAGGCGGTTAATGAATTTTATCGAGTTTCCGGTTACATGAGCCGTAATCACGCCGCAGTATCTTCTGTCGGGATTTAACAAAGCGACCTGCCGGGTTGCGGCAGGTCGGGACAACTAAGAATGGCCGGGATAAAGATTCGGAAAGGATTTGGATAACAACTTACAGCTATGGGCTTTATTCTCGACCGGAATTATGTACGAGTGTGAAAACTATTTATCGTATTTTAATTTCAGCTTGTCTACAAGATTCTGCAAAAATGTTAAGCGTGTCCCTTCAAAGGTGTTTGGTAATAAGTTTCGCACCCCTCCTTCGGAATTAAAGAAGGCAAGTAGTCCTTTATCTTCCCATTCTATCAATAAGAATGATGGAGTAGTTGATACTTTATCATCGAAACAAAATCTTATACGGTATTTGGTGTCTTCTATTAATCCAATGGCAGACATGGCGACACACTCACCTGCTGGGTCTCCTCCAGTTACATAAGACCAAGTTGTAATTATGGGCTTTTGTGGAATTATATAGAAGCATAGGGGTTCGAAAGACGACCGTTTAATAACAATCGCAGCTGAATTGTAACCACCGTGGTTACAAAAAATTAAAGATAAATCAACCTTAAATTTCTGATCTCCTACATGAAATGTTGCATTAGGAAATGCATAATATTGATTCGTTTCTGCTAAATGAAATTTACCGATCCACCGCTGAGCTTCTGTTGAGAAGCACATTATCAGTCCCCAAAAGAGCAAAATAATTTTTTTCATTGTATATTTCCTTTAATCATTATAAATTTGAGTAATTAAGACATCAGAGTATGGAATAAGTCCGAGTTTTCATTGGTCTTCGAGACCGGAAGTCATGTTCCGACCCCATACTCTTTACATCAGAATCCGGATAGTTCGTAAGGTGTCCGAACCCGCATTCGCAATGAAGGACCAAGATGTAACAGATGTCATTAGACGTAAACAACAAACGGCCATGAGGTACATTGGGATCGATGTGAGCAAAGCTACGTTTGTGGTGGCTTACTCCTCTGACAAAGGAGGAGAAATCCGGACTTTTAACAACACGACCACCGGGATCAAGCAGTTTATCGGTGCTCTTCCCAAAGACGGCAGTATCCACTGTGTCATGGAAGCGACCGGGAACTACAGCGCAATGCTGCTGTACCTGCTCAATGTCGCCGGGATTGCTGTCAGCATGGAGAATCCGCTGAAGATAAAGAACTTCGCCAGAGCCATGCTCTCCACGGTCAAGACAGACAAGATCGACGCTCGGCTCATAGCTCTCTACGGAGAGAAGATGAATCCGCAACCTTTCAAGATACAGGGAGAGGCTATCCTGCGGCTCCGGCAGAAGAGAACGGTCATACGTCAACTTACCAAGCAGATTACGGCCATGTCGAACCTTCGAGGCTCCCTCGCATGCCTGCCTGTTCCGGACAAAGGAGCGACTCATACCGTAGACGAAACGATCGAGTTCCTTGAAAAGAGGCGTGACAGGCTTCAATCGGAACTCACGGATCTTGTCGAAGTCGAGTTCAGCCGACAACTCGCACTGCTGACGACCATCAAAGGCATAGGCATAACGCTCGCCACGGCACTCATCATCACTACCGGAGGCTTCACTTACTTCCAGAATGCCAAACAGGTGTCCCGGTATCTCGGTATCTGTCCTACTTACGAACAATCCGGAACTTCGGTAAACATCAGAGGACACATCAACCGAAACGGAGATGTATATACCAGAGGACTTCTCTATGTGGCTGCATGGACTGCCAGCAGGTTCAATACTAAATGTGGGGAAACATACACGCGGCTCCGGCAGAACGGGAAGCCTGGAAAACTCGCCATGATCGCTGTCGCAAACAAGCTCGTCAGACAGGCTTTTGCCGTTGTCACCCATGATAAAGAGTATGTCGACGGATTCGTCTCCAACAGACCTTAGCATGAACAATCCTCCGATATGTTTACTCTTTTTCCGCATTTTTTATATAGTTCGTGATTTATTGTGCAAACATATGGTATAAAGCATCCGTTGCATTGTTTAATTTAGGTAATCCATTTTCTTTTTTTAAAGAAGATTTCCATAAAAAACTTTCATGGAATTGTTTCAATTGTTCCATTGTTGCTTTAGCAGATTTGTCGTAAATTTTTTTTATACTACTTTCATCGATGACTCCCATAAAACTGCCGATTTTGTTCATTATTTTAATTACAGTAGGATCTACTGCTGAGGTAGTGCTTGCTGTGTATCCAAAATCTATATTCCAATCGCATTTTTGACCAGAACACAGAGTTTTTAGTAATTTCCCGACTTTATTGTATCCATCATATAGTGGCTCCTCTTTTGTATCATCTACTTTCATAAAAATTGGAGCTTCGCCCGGTATTTGAATTGCTACGGTAATATCGGATCCATTAGGGGAGTAAAACATGATCCTCATACTCTCCAAAGTAAATTGCTCTCCTTTGGTATCAACAAAGACGTCTTTAAGTTCATAATAATATGTATTGCTATAGAGCCGAACCCCTTTCAATTTTATTTGAGCATTAACACACAAACTCATGAATATTGGTAATATGGAGATAATTAATTTTTTCATAGTTATCGAGATGGTTAAAATGAATATTCTATATTTTGAGAATCTGATTTAATTTGATTGAGTATTCTATGATTATTTTATCACCCAATTGAAACTCTTGATTCTTTACATTCCTTTACGATAAAGCAATGCTCCTAAAACCATAATGCCGGATTCGCCGAAATATTTCTATATAAAGGCTGGTGCGGGTTCTTCTATAGAAGGCTAATTTATTCGTCTTTCTCCAATTTTCGGGTGCGATAGATGATTAACAATCCTAAACAAAAAGCAGTTACGGCTATTCCAATGGCGAGTCCTGCCCCAATAGAGAGAAGTAGATGATTGATTGAGTCGATAAGGTCCGTTAAAGAGGGGTTTTCCTTGAAATCTTTTGAAAAATCATAAAGGTCTTTAATAGCATCTCCTATTAAGTACATAATAACAGCGGGTGCTATTAGGCATGTAAGCATAAAGAGCGATTTGAGATAGCTTATGCCTCCCAATTTTATCGTGATTGCAATTCTTTGTAGTTTCGAATGTTCTTCAGGCTCTTTATATAATCGGCGGCCTTCCCAATAAAATATGAGGCCTAATACTAAAGTTATAGATACAATTAGTCCCATAATAATGCAAGTTAGTAATTATGCAGTACGTTAAGTTTATTCTTTACAAGACGAAGAATACGCTGCGGAGTATAATTCGCGGCATTTTTGAACTATTCTTTGTTGGTTGTTATTGTATTTCTTTCGGATTAAGTCATTACATCCCAATACGCGGATTGCAGCTTCATATCCTTTCAGCATAAAATAGAATCCGAAATCCTTTTGATCGCCAGTTATCAGATCATAAAATTCTTGTGGATCATGTATTTGTTTAATTAGACCGAAAGTGTCCATTTCCGGCAGGTCGTTTTGGTAGTTCTCGGTTAAAATTTCTTGGGGTGTCATACCCGCCGTATGTTTTGCACGTTCGAAAAGTTGTTGTGCGGTACAATCTCCATCGTTTAAGCCGACGATAAATCCCATTGCATAGATTTGTTCAAAGGTCGCTTTGTATATTGAATCGTCCAGTTGGGAAGATTGCCGTGCTGATGCTGCAAACGCAGTTATCATAGCTTTCCAATCCAACATGTTTGCATCGGTTGTAAGGTCTTCGAGAAAATATAATTCCGGATAATCTTTTTTATATTCAACTATATTGAACATTAAGACCGAATCTTGCCCTTGAACTTTGTAATACCAGTATACATCGAGAGTTTCGTCGGTGTAGGAATAGATAATAGAATCTTGTATAGCGGCAAAGCATGGAGAATCACAGCATTCTGATATACAACGATCTACTTCCGAAACCAAAGCATTCATTTCGGAATAAGGCTTATTCGTTATTTGTGATAGGATACTTGCTCTTTGTGCAACATCTAATGTGTCACAGTGTAAAATGCTGTTAAGGGATTCGCTCATGTCCAACAATTCCTGAAAAGCACGCCCCTTAAACGGTTGCATAAACTGAGTCTTAAGCTGCTTTAACGGCGACGGAGCAATTTCCCTCCTTTCAGGTCTCTGATTTGTGTAATCAATCACATCTTTCCGAACGTGCGAGGATGCACGATCTTCATCGTTGTTGCGTTCGTTTAGGTACTGCTGGAGTCCTTCGTTCACTTCCTTTTGATAAACGATAGCCTTTTGTTTTTCATAAAAATATCCGCATAGTACCGTTATTATAAACAGCAGAGAGATGATTACTCGTTTCATGATTTTGGTTAATAAAGGCTTGTCAATTTCCCGTCGGTGAAAACTAAAATAGAGTATTTGGGCGTTGATGCGCCTACGCTGTCGGCAAATCCCATCAGTAAGGCTAAAGCCATTGCTTCTTCGCCGGAAAGTTGCGTCATCGCTGCGGCGACTTGCATGTCTTGTTTGTCCTTATTGAAAGTCCATGTTTCAACCCTATGCCCGGATCGGATGCTTTTTCCTATATCGTATGATTTTATGTCAATTACCTCCTGACACATTTGTTGGGTCATACCGAGTTCGAGTTTTCCTTGATAAATAAGCGAGCCGTATCGTTGACCATATTTTCGGATGAATGCTTGCTTTTTTTGTTCTTCAGTCTGATGTTTCTGCTTTTCATCTGCGAGTTTCAGAGAATCTTTTATTCGTTGTTGTGCCACAAACGCCTTAGTAATTGAGTCTCGTGCTCGTTCTTTGGCACGCTGCTGAATCTGGTATTCACGAGGGGATAATCCGTCTTGCCATTTTCCCGTTTCGGTATGCCCTGTGGCGGCAAAAACCATTGTGCCTTCGTCCGGTGCGCCATTATTGAGTTTTCCGACAAACTTATCTCCGGCCGCATTGGTGATTTCCATGTTGACTGTTCCTGTAAATGGGACGATATTACCCTCAAAAACGCATCCGGCTGGAATTTCCCATTTGTGATTTGCTCTTGTTATTTCCGTGATGCTTCCGTAGCGATATTTGCCGCTTGACGGGGCGTCGGATATGAAATTTCCCTCGAACGTGTCGCCATTGGTATATTCGATTTTACCGTACCCGAAGTGTCCGTCGGATAGCCTTCCAGTAAAACTATCCCCATCTTTCGTTGTTAATGTGCAATCAAAAGTGCCTGTATAAGGTTTTTTATCTTTGATTGTTCCTGTAAAACTGCAATTAGCCGGGTAGTGCCATATCTTATATCCCAGCGTAATATCTCCCTCGGAGGCAAATATCATCGTTCCAAGGCCGGAAGAAAAAATCATCTTTCCATTTTGGATGGAACTCTCGCTAATTTCTCCTTCAAAAATATCTCCGTAGGCAAATTTGTAAGTTCCACGCTTACATTGATCATAACACCATTCTCCATTGAGTTGATCCCCGTTGGCAAAATACATGATACCCGTGCCATGCTTAAATTTCATTTTTCTAATAATGAATCCTTTGGGGCTGACTTTTCGGATTTCTCCGACATATTTGACGCCATTCCCGTATTTAATGGTGGCGCGTTTGGGTTTGGATGATTGGGCGAAACTGTTAGGGCTGGTGAACAGTAAGCCGATTAGGATTGTAAGTAAAAGTAGACGTTTCATAATTGCGAAGTTTTATGCCATATACGAGCCGGAGACTTTTTGCCATTCATATTGATAGATATGCGCTTGGGGCCTTTCTCAATTTGTAACAAATCACGATTCCGATTAAGGAATTTTCCGATTTCAGAAGATATTGTTTTGTTCCGTTCTTCAATCGTGCTCTTATGTGCATATAGCCCCTGCATCTGAATATACTGGGTTGTAAAATGATGTTCGAAGTTCCTTGTGAAATCGTGTGAGTGGAAATCCGGTGCTGGTAGGTGCTTGTAGATATACTCGCGTAATGCGCGAATGCCAATTCCTTGCAAGATCGTGTGTACAGTAGTTTTAGGCATAGTAGTAAACATTGTTGCCACCCAGCCCCGACTTGGCATGATTACAAAAAGAAAGTGTGGTGCTGCCCGTTTTATTCGAATAGAGGTTCTGGAATACCTTTGCTGAAATAAACTGACACAAGACCCCACACCTGTATAGTATGGGGATTATATCTCGCATACCAATACAAGTGATGAGTGCCGTCGTTTACCCTCAGCAAATTGAATTTTCCAGATTCCTATTCGAGGTTAAATCGAAACACTTTCACCAATATACGCCGCTTGCGCGACAAGACAAAGGTAAAAAATATTTCGCAATTGACGACACCCATCGGGGCCTTGTTGTGCAAATTTCGCCAAACATGCTTTCGGGTACTATCTACGCAGGGATGCAGATATAATAAAAAGAAGCCGGAACCCCTCGACAAGGTTCCGGCTTCGCGTGCAGGACGGCGGGCTACTTGAACGTCACCCCGTGTTTCTTGCAAATCCATAGGAAGGTCTCGATCCCGATTTTGCGGCTCCGCAGACATTTGGCGAACTGCTCGTCGCATTCGGTCGGGTAATACTTCTTGGAGTGCATACTGACCAGATGGAATAGCCGCAGCCCCTCCTCCTTGCCGTATTCGTGCGCCAAGGCGCATCCGATGCAATACCAGTCGTGATAGTCGTCGGTGATATCCTTCTTCTCTTCATGGATTTTCTTGATTAATTTATAGACCTTTTCATCGAGCAGCTTCTTTTCCCGGGCCGTCCGGACTTTGGCCCTTGCGGTTCTTTCTTTCAGCACGCCCCGATAAGGCTTCGCGTGCGGATTGATGTATGGGTAGGCATCGTAACTGGCTCCCCGCAAGCGGCAGACATCGCAACACCCTTGGTCGGCGACGAGCCCCGTTTTCTCGTAGATCTCCCGAACCAGAGCGTCGAATTGTGCCAGGTGCATGTCCGGGTGAGCGATGCGGAAAATCAGGTACAAGCCATTCCCGCTGATCGACATACTTGCACACAACAAGCTGTCGAAGGTCTTGGCGACGAGTCTCTTCTTATCGAACCACTCCGGTCCGAATACGCCGTTGTCCTTGTGGTCGATGTCGATGCATATGAACCCGGTGTGCTGAACCAGCCCGTCACGGCTCCGAGTCTTGAATATCCCGCTGGGAGTGATGCACGGCAGGTTGCGTTTAATTCGTTGGCGAACCTTCTCGTCGGAGGTCGTGCGGAACGCGATAACCTGCTCCTTGAATTTGGCAGTCTTACACCACTTTATCAGGTCAACATCGCCGAGTGGTTTCTGTGCGAAGTAGTTCTCGAACACGGAGACCCTGATCTGAGGGAGTTCCGGGGGATTCGAACCGACTGTTTGTCTTTCCGTATACCCATTGTCATATTCGTTTTCTTTCATGTTAGAATTATCTTTTAGGGGCGACCTATTTATATTGTATATCGTTGAGTATTGGTAAATTGTCGTTTTCTTCGTCTTCAGTTTTTGTGAAAAATTCGTTGAATTCTTCGTCGTTATTCTTTTTGATTGCCTTCTCCTTGTACTTTTTTTGTCGTTTTCGTTCATTGGCATCCAACTGGGGTCGGATCAGTATGAAGGTTCGCATCTGCTCCCCGTTGAGATCCGTCGGTTCCTCGCCGTAGAGGGCATATCTCATAATCACATCATAGAGATGTAATCTTGCCATGGGCTTCATCGAGGCCAGCGCTTCATAAAAAGCACGGTAGAAGATGAACCCTTCACGGGGCGGAACCTCCGGGTCGAATGTGGGCTTGGTCGTTGTTTTTTCGTCTTTCATAACTAATGCTTTTTTAATTGGTTTATTCTCTGAATGTTTTCCTGTTCGATCGTCGGGTGCAATTCGCTCTGCAACCAGTCGAGGATCTCTTCGCGCTGAAAGTAGAGTCGCCGTCCGCCATGCTCCGGCTTGCGAAACGGTATCTTTCGTTCGCTCGTAAATTTGTAAATCGTCGCCTTGCTGTATCCAGTCAGGCGCACGACCTCCTCGACGGTCATCACTTGCTCGGTCGGAGTTTGATGCGCGGTAAGGTTACCCAAGATTCGGTCGATGCCGAGAATCTCTTTCAGTTGCCCCACGGTCAGCATTGCGATCGGGGTTTCATCGGTGAATTTGTTCATGTTTCTATTGAATTATATGGGTTTTCGTCTGTTTCTATCATAATGTATACTTAGTTGGACTACATATGAAAAAATCCCCTGAAATCCTCGGATTTCAGGGGAGTGTCATTGAAAATATCCCTATAAGTACAAAAAACAGGTCTATTTTAATATTCTGTGAAGCGATGCGAATAAATTGTCTCTGTCGGAAGCATCTGTCTCATCGAACCAGCGTGCCAGTTTGCGGTTGATGCGACACAGTGATTTGTAGGTGGTTCCCTGCATGTCCCGCTGTAAGGCTGCTATGTTGAGGCGATCGATTATCATATCTGTTTGCATTCGGTAATGCAGATACCCGATGTAGAGCCAAAATCTGAAGTCTGTCTCCTTTCGAACGAAAATCGTATCTTTCAATATCGAGAATTCCTTATGGCATTTTTTGCAGTAAGCCATGTAGGGCTTGTCGTCTCGTAAATAAGAAAACCGTTTATCCCCACATGAGGGACAATAGATTCCACAACTCTTTTGATAAAATTGAAAAGCGTTTGCTTCCGTCGGGAATTTTTGTAGGAAATCATCGTATTTAATAGGCGGGGAATACATGGCAAACGTAGATTTATGAACCGAAAAAGAACGTTTTCAATTTCCTCAATCCATCCTCGTGTTTCTTTTGATTGCGAAACTTTAATTTCTGTATATTGAACAGTTTCCATTGCACCGACGGATAATGCTGGAAGTCCCGGTATTCCGATGCGTCCCAATCCGGCGTCCCGTCTTCGAATCCGAGTAAAAATGCCTTGTCGGTCGGTGTCAGATGGTCGTTGATATACTCGACCAGTCGGTGGCGGGTCGCTTCGTACTGTTCATAGGTGAACGGCGTCGAGGACATGCCCTCGAATTGGTTGGTCAGGGCGTCGCGCTGGTCGTTGAAATTGGGGTTAAGAGACTCCAAGATCGGGCGGTCGCTTCCCAGCAGGCAGAAGATGAAACCGCGCTTGATCTGGTCAAAGTCTTTGATATAATCGAGCATCAGGCTTACATCGAACAGATCGCGCGGATGCTGGCGGTCGAGTGCCGCCGTGATCTTGCCGCCATAGAGTTGTGAAAGCGGAACGATGCGGGCTTTGCAAAATACGCCGAAATCTTCTTGGGCGAGGTCGCATAAGGGCAATTCGATGGGCGGTGCGATGATGCCGCGCTTCACGTCGTTTACCTCTACTTTGACGAAATGCCCGTTATGGGTGCAGATCAATTTGTTGGGAACTTCGCGTACTGCAATGCCCGGTATCGTAGCCTCGATTTTTGCTTTTATCTCTTTCAGCCGTTCTTTGATATGGGCGAGGCTTGCTCCCCGCGGTTCGACGGGAATATAGGTCAGGTCGATGTCCACCGAATAGCGCGGCAGATTTTGCACGAACAGATTGATTGCCGTGCCGCCGTGAACTGCAAAACATTCTTCCGTCGAAATAATCGGGATGATGCGGAGCAACAGCCGCACGCGCTCTTTGTACTCTTGATTAATCATTTTTCAGTTCTGCCGGGATTGTGATTTGGTACTTCTTATCGTAAACGCCCCCTTTGGCGATTACCCGCTTGCCGCTGCCGAGGTCTATCTTGTCGAGGTCGAGGGCCTCAAACCACGCATGACGGGCCTTTTCGGCCATAAAGAGGAACAGCCGTTTCACTTTGACGGAACGGCACTCCTCCAACAGTCGTTGCACATTCTTCGGCGGGAGTATCGACAGCATTTCCATCACATAATAGAGGTCGGTAATGTCGTAATATTGCGGAGCGAGGTGCAGACACTCCATAAACGCCCGTTCCGGGGTAGAGATCGGCAACTCGAAAACCCCTTGTCGGGTGGTGGTGATTCCGGTGTCGGAATTGAATATTTCGGTGGTAAACAACCGGAGCGTCACACCCCAGTCGTATTTTCTGAACCAAAGCGGTAAATACTCCTTTTGCGGAGCAGACAGCGAAACGGTCGGCCTGCCCATCGGAAGGTAGTGCGAATATCCGTGGATTTCCAGTGCCGACATGGCTCCGATTGTCAGGTGTTTGTCAGCCTGTGTATTGAGGCTGTACATGGCTCCGTATAATGTCGGCGTATCGCCCGTGCGGATCATTGCACCCGTGCCTATGGGGGTCAGCCAAGCGGATTCGACGTATCTGTGTTGGGTGGAATGCGGTATGTTATTTTGCTTCATCCACGAGGTCAGATACACGGCTCCAGCCGGAACCTCTTGCAGTAATTGGTTTATTTTTGACTCGTTTTTTACGCTCATAGCGCAAATATACAAAAAATATTAAACCATTGTTGGCCTATTACAAAACTTTTGCCGCCTCGTTGATCACGCCGTTGTCGAAGCTGTCGAGGTAGACGTTCGTGGTTTCCAGATCGGCATGGCCGAGCATCTGTGAAATCACCTCGCGCGGGATGTGGTTGCGCTGCAAGGTCATGGCCGCCGTATGGCGGGAGACGTAGCTCGTCAGGTGGAAATCAATTCCGAGCTCCTCGGCGAGCAGACGCAGGTATTTCTGGTACTTGCTGTAACGGGTTCGAATGTGCATGTAGAGCCGCTCGCCCGTATAGCCGGAGCGGGTGACGACCGGCAGCAGGAAATCGTCCACGGTCGGCGAGGCCGCTTGCAGGCTCTCGATCAGTTGCCGGATTGCGGGCGTGATCTTGATCGAAATCGGTTTGACTCCTTTCTGCCGCTTGATCTTCTGCCGCTTGTAGACGATATAATCGCCGTCCTCCATCTGTTTGATATGGGCGGCCGTGAGCATCGCCATGTCGATGAACGAAATGCCGTAACAATAGTAGGAGAAGAGAAACAGCTTGCGGGCGTATTCGCATTGCGGATTGTTGGCCGTGGCGCTTTTGAGTTTCGATAACTCGGCGGCAGGCAGGTAGCGTTTGGCGGTCGCCTCTTCGAGTTTGGAGACCTCGAACCCGCCCCGTCCGAACGGATAGGTCGCCACCGAGCCGACACCCTCCGCATTGGCCCGGTTCAGAATGGCCCGCAACGCTTTGAAATAGAATTTACGTGTGTTGCCGCAACAGCCCCGCTTTTGAAGAAACATATCGAATCCCCGGACATAACGCAGGTCGATGTCGGAAAAGAGCCGTTGATCCAGCTTCCGGTCGTAGCTTCTCAACATGTCCTGCGTCTGCTTATAGGTCTGGGAGTTCCCGATATGCCCCGTTGCGTGCAGTTCCGCGATGCGGTCGGAGAAATAGGCGTTGAACTTTCCCTGTTTGGAGGTGTTCAGAAAGGCGTCCTCGAACTGGTTCAGCGTCCAGTCGATACCTTCGATCTCGAAACGTTCGACGATCTCGCGGGCGCGAACTTTGTATTTCGCCAGCAGCGCATTGTCGGCCTCGCGTTGTTTATTCTCGGCTTTCTGCTCGGCTCCTTTCAGGTTGCGCAGGATGATGAATTGCTCGCTGGCTTCGTCCCAATATGCCGGGTCAGCGTAGAGATCGAGCGCGATGTATTTGCGCCGCTTGTTTTTGGTGATACACAGCCTGACGGCGTAACGGCCGTTGCGGTCGGCCTTGTCGTGACGACGGGGAAACCGGATGGAATAAGCCATAGCTTTGCACAGTTTTTCTTATTGATTCGCTGATAGTTATCGAAATGTCATACGACAAGCGAATGAAGATACTGTCAAAGCTGGATTCGATAGATCCGGCCGAAGCACTAACCGCCTACCCGAGAATTGCAGAGTATGATGCGATTACTAAATTGCCCATTAGTCGTAGACGGGGCAAAAATAATATGTCGATGAAGCGATTGCAAATATTTTTTGGTTTTAATTGTAGACCTATATAATAAATCTGTACATTGTGTTGTTACAAACAGTGGATTCGCATTTGTATAGATAAAAATATCGAGATTTTGCAAAAATCTCGATATTTTAGTATATTTGAAATTGGAATAAAGCTATGTAATTATGATCGAACAGCCCCCCGCATTTGATATCCATAATATCAAAGATATTATCAATCTGTTAAATGACTGTAGATTTCCGCCTATCATAGAACGGATAAACAATGAATGCCTTTACTGGGATAAAGTGAAGCACCTCGAAATCCCAAAAGGTATCACGCATGAGAAATTATGGAAGCTAATCAAGTTGCGGCGATCGTTCATCAGCATTCCATTCGTATTTCAGGAATATAAATTTCATTATTATATTACCAATGCGACACAAGAGAGGCTGCATTATTTCGATATGAACTTCGGGGGAACGCTCGGAGCGAATTCTCCGATACCCGCCGAAGACAAACACCGTTATTTGGTCAGTTCTCTAATGGAAGAAGCCATCGCCTCCAGTCAGATGGAGGGAGCTTCCACTACGCGTAAAAAAGCCAAGGACATGCTCCGCAAAGGCACGAAGCCGCGCAATAAATCGGAGCAGATGATTCTGAACAATTACAATACGATTCAGCATATTGCAAAAAATCGGGAATGGGAATTAACGCCGGAACGATTGCTGACCATTCACCGACTGATGACGCAAAACACGCTCGACAACTCTGAAGACGAAGGACGCTTCAGAACGAACGATGATATCTATGTTGTCGATAATTTGTCGGGAGAGGTTGTCCACTTTCCTGTGCCTTATACTGAGATTCCGGAGTTGATACTGTTATTATGCAGATTGTTCAATGAAAAAGGAAGTGAAAACTTCGTGCATCCCATTATCAAAGGAACATTGATTCATTTCCTGTTAGCTTATATTCATCCGTTCTGTGACGGAAACGGTCGAACGGCCCGTGCTCTTTTGTATTGGTATATGTTGAGAGAAGGTTACTGGATGACTGAATATCTCTCTATATCGAGAATCATCTACCACAAGAAACGCCAATATGAGAAAGCGTTCCTCTATACGGAAAATGATGGAAACGATTTGACTTATTTCATTTCGTTTAATCTTCATGTAATGTCCGAGGCGTACGAATCCTTGAAACTTTACATAAAAAACAAATTGTCGGAACAGTATCAAACTGCCGATTTTATTAAAATCCCGTCGGTCAACGAACGTCAGGCCATTATATTGAAGATCGTATCCGACAAGCCGCAGAGTGTCCTAACGGTCAAAGAGATGGAAACCCGATTCAATATCTCGAATTTTACGGCCCGAAGCGATCTGCAAGGTCTTGTGAAATTGGGATTTCTGTCTTCTGTTGCAGTAAACAGGAAACAACATAATTATATCAGAAGTTCCGAATTCGAAGAGACTCTTTCGAAATATGAATAAATAAAAATATCGAGATTTTGCAAAAATCTCGATATTTTAACATTTTGCTCACGGCGTAATTTTCTCGGGAATCAGGTGTGTGTCGGCGAAAAGGGTGTAATTATTCGATTTGCATAATTTGAATAAAATAATTATTTTTGCAAAAATGATATTCCTATGGCGAAGATTATAAATCCATTCATCGTGACCGGAAAGATCGCTCCGGAGTATTTTTGCGATCGGGTAAGCGAATCAGCCCGGCTTGTCAAGTCGGTTACCAACGGCAATAATTTGGTTGTCATTTCACCGCGCCGTATGGGTAAAACAGGGCTGATTCAGTTCTGTTACGACAAGCCGGAAATCGGTAAGGAGTACTATACTTTTTTCATCGATATTCTGCATACGTCGAGCCTCCGCGAATTTACCTATCTGCTCGGCCGGGAGATTTACGAAACACTCCTGTCTCGCAGTCGTAAAATGGCGACTCTTTTCATTCAGACGATTAAGTCCATCAGCGGGAAATTCGGGTTCGACCCCATCTCCAATCTTCCCACTTTCAATGTGGAGTTGGGAGATATCGAGCGACCCGAATATACGCTCGATGAGATTTTCCAATATTTGTCTCATGCGGACAAGTTTTGCATCGTAGCGATTGATGAGTTCCAGCAAATTGCCAAATATCCGGAGAAGAATATAGAGGCTTTGTTGCGGACTCACATCCAAAGGTCGGAGAACAGCCATTTTATCTTTGCCGGGAGCGAACGCCACATGATGCAGGAGATGTTTGCATCGGCCGCCCGGCCGTTCTACCACAGTGCCGACATGTTGGAGCTGAAAGCCATTCCTGCGGAGATTTACATTCCGTTTATCGTCGGGCATTTCGAGCGGCGCAACCGTTCGATAGCCGCCGTCGATGTGGAAAAGGTTTATGCACTTTTTCAGGGGCACACCTACTATATCCAAAAGACCTTCAACGAATCGTTTGCCGATACGCCCGAAGGCGACGAATGTACGTTGGAGACGATCCGGGCTGCCATCGATAATATGATTGCTTCGAACGATACGATTTTCCGGGAGATTCTGTCGAACGTTCCCGAAAAGCAGAAGGAGTTGCTTTATGCCATCGCCAGGGAGGGCGAAGCCGAGCGTATTACATCTGCCGATTTCATCAAACGGCACAGTCTTACTTCGGCCAGTTCGGTACAGTCGGCCGCAAAGAAATTGCTCGAAAAGGATCTTATCACCGAAATTAACAAGGTTTTTTCTGTAACCGACCGATTATTTGCCATGTGGATAAATAAATTATATGGGAAAAATCCGGATTTTTAATGTCGCTGCTCGGTATAATGTGATTTTTATAGATTGGTATTTGGCCGTAAGTTGGCTGAAATAGTTACCTTTGACTTTGTCGAAGGTACTCCGCCCCGACAAAACGCAAATAAAATTTGCTTTTGTGCGCGGCTTGTTCGTACCTTTGTTACGAAGTATGCCGAAACTTTATATCATAGCGGGTTGCAACGGTGCAGGGAAAACGACTGCATCCTATACCGTGCTGCCCGAAATGTTGGGATGCCGGGAGTTCGTCAATGCCGACGAAATAGCAAAAGGGCTGTCGCCGTTCAATCCCGAAAGCGTGGCGATCGAGGCAGGACGGCTGATGTTGCAACGAATGGACGATCTTTTGTCCGAAGGCGAGGATTTTGCGTTTGAAACGACGTTGGCGACCCGTTCCTATGTGAAATTCGTGGAGCGGGCGCAGGCGAAAGGCTATTTTGTGACGTTGCTCTATTTTTGGTTGCCGACACCCGAACAGGCCATCGAGCGTGTTGCGACACGAGTAAGCGAGGGCGGACACAATATTCCGTCGGATGTGATTCGGCGACGTTATGCGAACGGCATCAAGAATTTAACAATCCTCTATACTCCGATTTGCAATTTCTGGACAATCTACGACAACAGCTCGGCAGACGAAGAGATTAAAATAGTTGCGTCGGGTGAGAAGAACATAACAATTCATGTTGAAGATGCGTTATCCTATAAACTGATTACGAATTATGAGCGAGATTGAAATCAAACAAATGCAGGAAAAAATCAACGCAGGTATTTTGCTCGCCCGTAAGCGTCTGATTGAAAAGACGAAGAAGGAGGACGGAGAACTGGTTGTCGTGCGCGACGGAAAGGTCGTGCGCATTAAGGCCCGCGATCTGAAATAGGAATTTTGGGTCGGTTGTCTGAATGAATAATCCCCGGCATTTTCGGATGTCGGGGATTCACTTTTCAATTTTGATTGGGTAGGCGAATGATGCGTGGAACACAGGTGGAACACGCGAAATCGCAACAACTCTCGATAATGGCAAGTTGCAACTCTTTGAATGCGTGGAAAATCCGTTGAAATATAGTTTGTTAAATTTATTAGAAAAAGTAAAATTTAATTCTGGGGGGCGCGTGGTCGCAAGTTCGAATCTTGTCATCCCGACTTTTCGAAAAGCCTTGATAATCTGATGATTGTCGAGGCTTTCTTGTTTTTGTATCTGTTTACGGGCAGGGGCTGTGCGGGCGGGGAGAATACGATTCTGCGGGGAAATACGTTATTTTATGGGATACGGAAGATGCGGGCGGTGCGGGAAACCCGGAAGGCCGCGGACGGGAGGTTTCAAATTTTTTCTTATCTTTGTAGCGGATTCCGTATGGCGGCCGTCGTTTTTTTGCCTTGAGGCCGCCGATTCTTGCCGGCTCGCCTGTGGGCGGCAGTTTTTGATATTTGCCCGGAGGAATGCCCTTTTCCCGGGAATATCGTCCGAATGCGGAGGAATTTGCAGGGGAGCCTGCGGTTCCGGGTGTATCTGTGATTTTATTGCGCCGTGCCCTTTTTATCGTACGCTGACGACCGTACCGGGGACATTGCCGCCCGCATCCGAAAATTATAACGAAAAAATAAACGATAGTGCTTATGAAACAAAGGAAAATGCTTTCATTCACGCTTTACCAGCTCGGGCTGTTTTTCCGCCAGGAGCTGCCGGGACTTGTTGCCCAGGCCGATGCGAGCCGCGATGCCGGGGAGTTCCGGGCCCGGCTCGAAGAGTTCGTCGCCCGGCATGCGGCGGCGCAGGGCGAGGCGGCGGAACAGATCCGCCTGCTGATCGGCTACGACGGGCGGGAGGTGAGCGAACTTTCGACCGGTGAGCAGATGCCCGTGCGGACGCTGGAATTGCTGTGGCAGTTCCTCACGGGGCGGCTGGAGAACCCGGAGATGCGTTGCGACCTGTTCATCGACCTGTTTTTCCAGTTCAAGCGCCTTGAGGGGCTGGAGTTGCAGCCGCTCACGCCGCAGCGCGTCCGTATCCGCAGCGATCGCTGGCCAACGGGGCTCGATCCCGAGGTGGCGGAGGTGCGCGCCCAGAACAGGGAGCGTATGCTCCACCTCTTGGTGCAGAAGATCGAGAACCGCAAGTCGACCCCTTCGCGGTTCCGTTTCGAGGAGGGGATGACCTACGAGGATAAATACCGTCAGGTAGGCGTCTGGTGGGGCGATTTCCGGTTCCACCTGGCGATGGCCGTGAAGAGCCCTTCGGAGTTGAACCGGTTTCTGGGCAACTCGCTCTCGGCGGAGACCATGTACCTGCTGTCGAAGGCCCGCAAAAAGGGGATGCCGTTCTTCGCCACGCCCTATTACCTCTCGCTGCTGGACATCACCGGCAAAGCGTACGACGACGAGGCGATCCGCAGCTATATCCTCTATTCGCCGCAGCTGGTCGAGACCTACGGGAATATCCGCGCCTGGGAGAAGGAGGACGTTGTCGAGGCCGGAAAACCCAATGCGGCCGGCTGGCTCCTGCCCGACGGGCACAATATCCACCGCCGTTATCCCGAAGTGGCGATCCTGATCCCCGATACGATGGGGCGTGCCTGCGGCGGGTTGTGCGCCTCGTGCCAGCGGATGTACGACTTTCAGAGCGAACGGCTCAATTTCGAGTTCGAGAGCCTGCGCCCCAAGGAGAGCTGGGATCACAAACTGCGCCGCCTGATGGCTTATTTCGAGGAGGACACGCAGCTGCGCGACATCCTCATCACGGGCGGCGACGCCCTGATGAGCCAGAACAAGACGCTGCGCAATATCCTCGAGGCGGTCTACCGCATGGCCTGCCGCAAGCGCAAGGCCAACCAGGCGCGTCCCGACGGTGAAAAATATGCCGAGTTGCAGCGCGTGCGGCTGGGGTCGCGCCTGCCGGCTTACCTGCCGATGCGCATCGACGACCAGCTGGTGGAGGTGCTGAAGGAGTTCCGGGAGAAGGCCTCGGCCGTCGGCGTGAAGCAGTTCGTCATCCAGACGCATTTCCAGTCGCCGCTGGAGGTGACGCCCGAGGCGCGGGAGGCTATCCGGAAGATACTTTCCGCCGGGTGGCTCATCACCAACCAGCTGGTATATACCGTCGCGGCATCGCGCCGCGGGCATACCACCCGGCTGAGGCAGGTGCTCAACTCGCTGGGCGTGGTCTGTTACTATACCTTCTCGGTGAAGGGCTTCGGCGAAAACTACACCGTCTTCACGCCCAACAGCCGCTCGATGCAGGAGCAGCAGGAAGAGAAGCTCTTCGGGCGGATGACCGCTGAGCAGACCGCGGAACTGGATGCGGCGCTGACCGGCGAGGGCGACACGGCCGGGCGCATCCGCCGCTTCATGAAGAAACACCGGCTGCCGTTCCTGGCCACCGACCGCAGTGTGCTGAACCTGCCGGCCATCGGCAAGAGCATGACCTTCCGGCTGGTGGGCATCACGGCCGAGGGGAAGCGTATCCTGCGTTTCGACCACGACCGTACGCGCCGCCACAGCCCGATCATCGACCGTATGGGCGAGATCTACATCGTGGAGAACAAGTCGGTGGCGGCCTATCTGCGCCAGTTGGAGAAGATGGGCGAGGACGCGGAGGATTACGCCAGCATCTGGGGTTACACGCACGGTCAGACCGAGCCGCGTTTCGGGCTGTACGTCTACCCCGACTTCCCGTTCGGGGTGACCGACCGGGTGAGCAATCTGGAGCTGGAGTAGTTGCCGGTGGAAAAAGCAGGGGCCCGGCCGGATGCGCTCCGCCGGGCCCCGATATATTTGGATATATCAGAAATTCTTATTATCTTTGTGTAAAGTATAATAGGGCCGGTCGAAGAAGGATCACTGACAAGGATCGGGCCGGAAGAACAGCACCCGAATTATGAAACCGTCCGAACGATTGCAGTCGCTCGATGCCCTGAGGGGGTTCGACATGCTCTTTATCATGGGGTTCGCCTCGCTCGTCGTCGCCGTGTGCGGCCTGTGGCCCAACGCTGTGACCGACAGCATTGCCAGCCAGATGGGGCATGCCAGCTGGGACGGCTTCACCCACCACGATACGATCTTTCCGCTGTTCCTCTTCATTGCCGGGGTGAGCTTCCCCTTTTCGCTTTCCAAGCAGCGTTCGCTGGGGTTGTCGACCGGGACGATCTATGCAAAAATCGTCCGCCGCGCGCTGACGCTGGTGTTGTTGGGGGTGATTTACAACGGGTTGTTCAGGCTTGATTTCGAAAACCTGCGTATTGCCAGCGTACTGGGGCGCATCGGCCTTGCATGGGGCATAGCCGCGGTGCTGTACCTCAATTTCGGGGTGAAGGCGCGCATTGCGATCGCCGCAGCCATACTGGTCGGTTACGGCCTGTTGTCGGCGCTGGTGGCGGCACCCGACGTCGCGGGCGCAGGGCCATTGACCCGGGAGGGGTGCCTGGCAGGGTATGTCGACCGGCTGCTGTTGCCGGGTAAGCTGTACGGCAAGACATTCGACCCCGAGGGGCTGCTCAGTACGGTGCCCGCCGTGGTGACGGCCATGCTGGGCATGTTTACGGGGGAATTCGTGCGGCGGCAGGACTTGTCGGGCGGCCGCAAGGCGTCGTGGATGATTGCGGCGGCCGTGGCGCTGCTGGTCGCAGGGCTGGCTTTCAACGGGGTGGTGCCTGTGAATAAATCGCTGTGGTCGAGTACGTTCGTATGTGTCGTGGCTGCCTATTCGCTGGCGATGTTCGCCCTGTTTTACTACCTGATCGACGTGCGGGGCTGGCGCCGCTGGACGCTCTTTTTCCGCGTCGTCGGGCTCAATTCGATTACGATTTATCTGGCCCAGCGTATCGTGGGCTTCGGACGTATATCCGACTTCTTCCTCGGCGGCATCGCGTCGAAATGCCCGGAGGCGCTTGCCGCCGTGGTCAATAGTGCCGGCTATGTGGCCGTCTGCTGGCTGTTTCTCTATTTCCTTTACAGAAAGAACGTCTTTCTGAAGGTGTAGCCTGCGGATTCCGTCAGGTGCTGCGCGCAGGCGCGGCTGGCGCGGAGTTTGCTTCACGCCCAACCGATTGTATAATAAAAAATCATTGCTATGAATAAGACGATTCACCGCGCACAGACGCGCGGACACGCCAACCATGGTTGGCTCGATACCTACCATACGTTCAGTTTTGCCGGATATTACGACCCCCGGCGAATCCATTTCGGCGCCCTGCGGGTGCTCAACGACGATACGGTCGCCCCGGGCGAAGGATTCGGGACGCATCCCCACGATAACATGGAGATCGTGTCGATTGCGCTCGAAGGTGCGCTCCGCCACGGCGACAGCATGGGCAACATGCAGGACCTGCGTCCGGGAGAGATTCAGGTGATGTCGGCCGGCACGGGCATCACGCACAGCGAGATGAACGCCAGCGACACGGAGCCCGTGAAATTCCTGCAGATATGGGTGCTGACCGATGCGGAGAACCATACGCCGCGTTACAACCAGATCCGGCTGGCGCCGGCAAAGCGCAACGAATTGAGGACGATCGTGGCTCCCGAAGGCCGCGGTGGCGAAAACACGGGCTGGCTCCATCAGGATGCCTGGTTCTCGACGCTCGACCTGGACAAGGGGCATGACGTTGAATACCGGATGCATACGCCCGGGAACGGGGCCTATGTCTTCGTGATCGAAGGGCTGGCCGAGGTGGACGGCGAAGTGCTCGGCCGCCGCGACGGCATGGGGGTCTGGGATACCGACGGCTTCGGGATCAGGGCTTCGGCCGACGCCCAGGTGCTGGTCATCGAGGTGCCGATGCGTTAACGGGCGGATATATAGGTGAAAGCCTGCTGGAAACCAGCAGGCTTTTTTTATTGCTGCCGTGCCGCACCGGCCGGGCGGAAACGGAAAATCCCCTTCCGCCCGGCCGAAGACAGTGTATTTTTCGTATCTTTGTTTGCCGGTTCCGGCAAAATATCGTTGAATTCGTAAATGAGATACGCTATGAAAAATTATTTCGTCGCACTCGCCTTCACGGCGCTGTTCCTGCCCGTGGCCTGTGCCTGCGGCACGCCCGAACCCGCCCGCAGCGGGGACGGGGATCCCCTGCCCGGGAACCCCGGGGCAAAGAGCTACAAGAACCCGGTTTTCCGGGAATTCCTCGTGGCCGACCCCACGGTAATACGCGCCGAGGACGGGAATTTTTACCTCTATGCGACCGAGAGCGGAAAGAACAACATCCCCATCCTGCGCTCGTCCGACCTGGTGAACTGGACGAAGGTCGGCTAGGTCTTTACGGCGGGGAACCATCCGCAGATAACCGACAAGGCCGGGGCCAACCTCTGGGCGCCGGACATCAACAAGATCGGCGACAGGTATGTGCTGTATTATTCCCAGCCGGGGGAGAACAACAAGCACGCCATCGGCGTGGCGTCGGGCCCCTCGCCTGTCGGGCCCTTTACCGACCACGGGAAACTGATCGGCAGCGACGAGATCGGGGTCGATATTTCGATCGACCAGTTCTACATCGAGGAGGACGGACACAAGTACATGTTCTGGGGAAGTTTCCGGGGCATCTGGGCGATTGAACTTGCGGACGACGGGTTATCGCTCAAACCCGGGGCCGGGAAGCGTAAGATCGCCGGCGACCAGTACGAGGGCACCTACATCCACAAGCGGGACGGATACTATTACCTGATCGTCTCGACGGGCGATTTCATGAAGGATTACCATGTAGTCGTCGGCCGCAGCCGGTCGCTGATGGGGCCTTATGTCGATCGTGCGGGGCGCGACATGCTCGGCGTGCACCACGAACTGGTCGTGGGCAACGGCAACGGGTTTGTCGCCCCGGGGCATAATGCGGAGTTCATTACCGACGACAAGGGGCAGGACTGGATGCTCTACCACACCCGGCTCGAGGTGGGCGGGCCGCGTTACCTGCTGCTCGACCGGATCGAGTGGAATGACGGGTGGCCCGAGGTGCGCGGGCACGTACCCGCCCGGAGTGCCGAAGCTCCCGTTTTCGAGTAGCCCGGCGGCAGGCCGTGTGATGTCCGTGCGTGCGGCGTCCATGCCTGCGACCTGTCTGCGATGTCCATGCCTGCGATCTGCCTGCGGCATCGCGGTTGACGCGGCCGGGGCGGGCGTATTGCCGGCAGGAAGAGAGAATTCCGGCGGGATCCCACATGGGTTCCCGCCGGAATTTTTACGGATCGGACAGCCCCCCCCCTGGATCAGAACTCCGAGGTGAAGTGGAAGCGGATGTCCTTGAAATTCTCCTGCGCCAGCGCCAGCCCGTAGCTCGTGTCGGCGAGGAAGACGTCGCGGCCGTGCTTGTCGACGGCCATGTTGGTGTGCTTGCGGCGCTTGAAATCGGCCAGCTGCGCGGCGTTGTCGCTCTCGATCCAGCAGGCTTTGTAGATCGAGATCGGCTCCCAGCGGCAGGCGGCGTTGTACTCGTGTTCGAGCCGGTACTGGATGACTTCGAACTGGAGCGCGCCCACCGTGCCGATGATCTTGCGGCCGTTGAGCGAGGTTACGAACAACTGCGCCACGCCTTCGTCCATCAGCTGGTCCACGCCTTTGGCGAGCTGCTTGAATTTCAGCGGGTCGGCGTTCTCGATATAGCGGAACTGTTCGGGGGCGAACGACGGGATGCCCGTGAATTTGAGCTTTTCGCCCTCGGTGAAGGTGTCGCCGATCTTGAAGTTGCCCGTATCGTGCAGGCCGACGATGTCGCCCGGGTAGGCGAAGTCGATGACCGATTTCTTTTCGGCCATGAAGGCCGTCGGCGAGGAGAACTTGAGCTGCTTGCCGCTGCGTACGTGCAGGTAGTTATGGTTGCGCTCGAACGTCCCGGAGCAGATTTTCAGGAAGGCGATGCGGTCGCGGTGGTTGGGATCCATGTTGGCGTGGATCTTGAACACGAAGCCCGTCATCTTCGGCTCGGCGGGCTCCACGGTGCGGGTCGCGGTGGGCGCCGGGCGCGGCGAGGGGGCGATGCGCACGAAGCATTCGAGCAGCTCGCGCACGCCGAAGTTGTTGACCGCCGAACCGAAGAATACCGGGGCCAGTTCGCCCCGCAGGTAGGCCCCGCGGTCGAACTCGTCGTAGACGCCTTCGACCAGCTCGACGTCCGAGCGCAGCTGTTCGGCGAATTTCGCGCCGATGTAGCTGTCCAGCTCCGGCGACGCGAGGTCGGAAATCTCGGCGGTCTGGGCGTCGGCGGTGAGTTTTTCGTCCGACGTGAAAAGCGAGAGGTTCTTTTCGTAGAGGTTGTAGACCCCGCGGAACGTGGGGCCGTTCGAAATGGGGAAGGCCAGCGGCCGCACGCGGATGCGCAGCTCCTTTTCCACCTCGTCCAGCAGGTCGAAAGGCTCCTTGGAGGGGCGGTCGAGTTTGTTGATGAAGACGATCACCGGGGTCGAGCGCATGCGGCAGACCTCCATCAGCTTGCGCGTCTGCGACTCGACGCCCTTGGCGCCGTCGATGACGATGATGACCGAATCGACGGCCGTCAGCGTGCGGTAGGTGTCCTCGGCGAAGTCCTCGTGGCCCGGGGTGTCGAGGATGTTGATCTTGGTGCCCTTGTATTCGAAGCCCATCACGGCCGTGGCGACCGAGATGCCGCGCTGGCGCTCGATCTCCATGAAGTCCGACGTGGCGCCTTTCTTGATCTTGTTGCTTTTGACCGCCCCGGCGACGTGGATGGCCCCGCCGAAGAGCAGCAGCTTCTCGGTGAGGGTGGTTTTACCCGCGTCGGGGTGGGCGATGACCGCGAAGGTGCGGCGGCGTGTGATTTCTTCCTGTAATGTCATGAACCTGAAATGTCTCTTTTATAGTTACCGCAGGGGTGCTGCCGGGCGCTGTCGTCGCGGCCTTTGGCCGTGTTTACAAGTCTGACCCACCCCTAAATCCCCGCCTCGGCGGGGACTTCTGTCCGGCGGAACGCCGGAACAGGGCGCTGTTATTTATAGTTCCTTTATTATCTATACTTCCTTTTCCTTGTTCGGGTAGTCGGCGTTGTAGTGGCAGCCGACCGACTCCTTGATCTCGCGGCCCTGTTTGATTACCAGGTAGGCCACGGCGATCATGTTGCGCAGCTCGCACAATTCGCGGTTGGGCTTGGTCTTGTTATAGAGCTCCTCGGTCTCCTGCCACAGTATCTCGAGCCGGCGCATGGCGCGTTTGAGCGAGAGGTTCGAGCGGACGATGCCCACGTAGTTGGACAGGATGGTCTGCATCTCGCGCTTCGACTGGATGATCATCAGCATCTCCTCGGTGTGCTGCGTGCCTTCGAAGTCCCAGTCGGGGATGCCCTCCTGGATGTCGACCTTGGGGAGCAGCGACGCAGCGTGGCGTGCGGCCTGGTCGGCATAGACCACCGCTTCGATCAGCGAGTTGGAAGCGAGGCGGTTGGCTCCGTGCAACCCCGTGCAGGAGGTTTCGCCCAGCGCGTAGAGGTGCCTGATCGAGGTCTCGCCGTTGGTGTCGACCTTCACCCCGCCGCAGCAGTAGTGCGCTGCGGGCGTCACGGGAATCCAGTCGCGGGTGATGTCGATGCCGATCGAAAGGCATTTTTCGTAGATGTTGGGGAAGTGGCTGCGGATGGCTCCGGGGTCTTTGTGCGTGACGTCGAGGTAGACGAAGTCCGATCCCCGCTTGGTCATTTCGCGGTAGATGGCGCGGGCCACCACGTCGCGCGGCGCCAGCGATTTCATCGGGTGGTATTTGTCCATGAACTCCTCGCCGGAAGGCAGGCGCAGGATGGCCCCGAAACCGCGCATGGCCTCGGTAATGAGGAAGTTGGGTTTCTCGCCGGGGTTGTAGAGCGTGGTGGGGTGGAACTGGATGAACTCCATGTTCTCGGTGATGGCCTTGGCGCGGTGGCACATGGCGATGCCGTCGCCCGTGGCGACGACCGGGTTGGAGGTCGTGGAATAGATATTGCCGCAGCCGCCCGTGGCGACGACGGTGAACTTGGCGAGCATGGTCTCGATCTCGTTGGTGGCGAGGTTGAGCACATAGGCGCCGAAGCAGGCCAGCCCGCGCGTATGGCGCGTGACGAATTCGCCCAGGTGGTGCTGCGTCAGGAGGTCGATGGCGAAATGGTGTTCCAGCACCGTGATGCCGGGGTGCCGGCGAACCGACTCGACCAGCGCCCGTTCGATCTCGGCGCCCGTGAGGTCTTCGTGGTGGAGGATGCGGGGTTCGGTATGCCCGCCCTCGCGGTTCAGTTCGAATCGGCCGTCGGGGGTTTTGTCGAAGCGTGTGCCCCATTCGATCAGGTCGCGGATCAGCTCCGGAGCACGTTTCACGACCAGCTCGACGGCTGCCTCGTCGCATTTGCCGGCTCCGCAGACCAGGGTGTCGCGGATATGTTTTTCGAAGGTGTCGGGAGCATAGGTCACCGAGCAGATGCCGCCTTGTGCGTAGTTGGTATTGCACTCGTTCATTTCGCCCTTCGTGACGATCGTGACATGTCCGTGGGCCGCGGCCTTGAGCGCGAACGAAAGGCCCGCCGCGCCGGAACCGATAACCAGAAAGTCGGTTTTCATAGTTTTGTGAGCAATTATGCGACGCAAAGTTATAAAAAATGCCCGGTAATCGGGTCTTCCGCCGGGAAAAACCTGTGCAAAAACAGGGCGATCTCTCCGGGATGCCCGTTTCTGTCGGCTATATTTCCCTCCGCAGCGGGCCATATCCGGATTTTTTCCTACTTTTGTCACGATACAACCCTGATTATTCTATGAAAAAATTGCTACTGGCCTTTGCCGCAGGCGTGTGTCTGTCCGCCTGCGCCACCCACGATCCAAAAATCTCGATCGTACCTTATCCCAACCACCTCGAACCCGGGCACGGGACGTTCGCCGTCAAGGGCGAAGGCGTCGTGTGCGACAGCCGTGCCGACGAGCGGACGCAGCGCGCCGTGGCGGAATTCGCCGCGCAGCTGGCGAAAACCTCCGGCGGGGAGAACCCCGTGACCGTCGCCGACGAGCTTCCCGCCTCGGGCATCCGCTTCGTCCTCGACCAAACGCTGCCGGAAGAGGGGTACCGGCTCGATGTCACCCCGAAGGGCGTCGAAGTCCGTGCGTCGCGTTTCCCCGGCTTTTTCTACGCCGTGCAGAGCCTGCGGCAGATGCTGCCCGCGGCGGTTTACGGGACGGAGCCTGCGCCCGGCGAGGAGTGGGTGCTGCCGTGCGTGAGCATCGAGGATGCCCCGCGTTTCGCTTACCGGGGCATGCACCTCGACGTGGCGCGCCATTTCTTTTCGGTCGAAGAGGTGAAACGCTACCTCGACGTGATGGCGATCCACAAGCTCAACCGCTTCCACTGGCACCTGACCGACGACCAGGGGTGGCGCATCGAAATCAAAAAGTACCCTGAGCTGACGACCGTGGGCAGCATCCGCAAGAAAACCATGATCCGCAAGGAGTGGGACAACTACGACAATACGCCCTACGGCGGTTATTATACGCAGGACGAGATCCGCGACATCGTGGCGTATGCGGCCGACCGCGCCATTACGGTGATCCCCGAGATAGACCTGCCGGGCCATATGCTGGCGGCGCTGACCGCCTATCCCGAACTGGGCTGCACGGGCGGTCCGTACGAGGTGTGGGGCCGCTGGGGCGTGGCCGACGACGTGCTTTGCCCCGGACGGGAGAAGACTTTCGAATTCCTGGAGGACGTGCTGGACGAGGTGGTCGGCCTGTTCCCGTCGGAGCTGATCCATATCGGCGGCGACGAGTGCCCGAAGGTGCGCTGGGAGAAGTGCCCCCGCTGCCAGGCGCGTATTCGCCAGCTGGGGCTCAGGGACAAGGACGGCTATACGGCCGAACACTACCTGCAGGGGTACGTGACCGACCGCATCGGGAAATACCTGGCCGAACGCGGCCGGCGCATCATCGGCTGGGACGAGATTCTGGAAGGCAGGGCGCCGTCCGACGCCATCGTCATGTCGTGGCGCGGCAGCGAGGGCGGCATCAAGGCCGCGAAGCTCGGCCACGACGTCATCATGACGCCGAATTCGCACTTCTATTTCGACTACTACCAGTCGCTCGACACCGACGCCGAACCCTTCGGGATCGGGGGCTGCGTGACCATCGACAAAGTCTATTCGTTCGACCCGATGGCCGATCTGACACCCGGGCAGCAGGCGCATATCCTCGGCGTGCAGGCAAACCTCTGGACGGAGTACATCGCTTCTGACGACCACCTGGAATACATGCTTCTGCCGCGTCTGGCGGCGCTGAGCGAGGTGCAGTGGTGCCAGCCCGGGGTGAAGGACTGGGTGCGCTTCCGCGACGGGTTCCGCATGGACAGGATCTATTCGCAGATGGGGTACGTATTCGCCAAGCATATCTTCGGCATCAAGGGATCGTATGCCGTAGACCCGCAGAAGGGCGCCGTGGTGATGACCCTCACCACGCAGGGCGACGTCCCGATCCACTATACGCTCGACGGCTCGGAACCCACGGCCGCCAGCCCGCGTTACACGGGGCCGGTCGAGATCGGCAAGAGCGCCCGCTTCAGGGCGACGGCATTGCGCGAGGGCGGCGAGAACGCTTCCTATTCGCGGGAGTTCGCATTCAGCAAGTCGACAGGGCGCCCTGCGGTGCTCAATACCAAGCCCAACGACAGCTATACCTTCGAAGGGGCTTCGCTGCTGGTCGACGGTTACCACAGCCGCCCGGTCTTTACGAGCGGTGCCTGGCTGGGGTATCTGGACGAGCCACTCGACGTGACCATCGACATGGGCGGGGAGCAGTCCTATCGGTCGGTGGAGCTGGAGACGCTCGCCGAGAAGGGCGACTGGATATTCCCGCCCTCGTCGGTTACGGTGTGGGTTTCGGATAACGGGACGGATTTTACCGAGGTGGCCTCGGTCGCGGTGCCCGAAGCGAAGGCCGGGGATGCCGACGGCATCGGGCGTTACCGGATGCAGTTTCCCGAAACGTCGGCCCGTTACCTGAAGGTGGTCGCGCAGAATGCCGCTGCGATCCCGGCCTGGCACCCGGGCGCCGGCAGCAAGGGATTCCTGTTCGTGGACGAGGTCGTGGTGGAATAATCGCGACGGGTGCCCGCCGCAGTGTCCGGGACATTCGGGGCGTACCTGTGCGGCCTTCGGGGCGTTGCCCGGGTGACCGGCAGGACGGATAGCCCGGGCGTTCGGATAAGTTTCGGCAGGGGCCGTGCGGTATTTTCGTACGGCCCCTGTCGTTTTGCAAGGGCGGTTTTTCGGGCGCAGGTGTCCGTCCGATTTAAAAAAAACGTACATTTGTGCCCATGATTGAACGACATATCGACATAAACCGATTCGACTACGACCTGCCCGACGGGCGGATCGCCAAGTTCCCGCTTCCGGAGCGGAGCTCTTCGAAACTGCTCGTTTACCGGGGCGGGGAGATCTCGGAAGCGCATTTCGCCGACATCGGCGACGTGCTGCCCGAGGGCCAGCTGCTGGTATTCAACAACACGAAGGTGATCCGGGCGCGGATCATCATGCACAAGCCTTCGGGGGCGCGGATCGAGGTGTTCTGTCTCGAACCCCACGATCCGGCCGACTACGAGCGGGCGTTCGCCGTCACGGGAACCTGCCAATGGTCGTGCATCGTGGGCAACCTCAAGAAATGGAAGGAGGGGTATGTGGAGATCAACTTCGAGCACGAAGGCCGCCCGGAGCACCTGCGGGCATGGATTGCAGAGAACCGCGGCCGCGAACACACCGTGCGTTTCGAGTGGTCGGCGGCGATGACCTTCGGACAGCTGCTCGAGTACCTCGGCCGGATTCCGATTCCGCCCTACCTGAACCGCGAGAGCGAGCTGATCGACTATACGCGCTACCAGACCGTCTATTCGAAATTCGAAGGGTCGGTGGCGGCGCCTACGGCGGGGCTGCACTTTACCCCGGAGCTGATCGAGGGGATGAAGGCGCGCGGCTTCGGATTCGAGGAGGTGACGCTGCACGTCGGGGCGGGGACGTTCCTGCCCGTGAAGGACGAGGACGCCGCGAAGCATCCGATGCACACCGAGCATTTCGAGGTGCGGCGTGCGACCGTCGTGGCGCTGCTCGCCAAGCTGGGCGCGGTCACGGCTGTGGGGACGACCTCGGTGCGGACGCTCGAGTCGCTCCCGGCGCTGGCGTGGCGTATCCACACGGGGGTTCCGATCGACGGCCCGGGCCCCGTGGGGCAGTGGGAGTTGTACGACATTCCGGCAGATTACACGGGGCGCGATGCGCTGGAGGAGCTGCTCGCTTATATGGATGCGAAGGGGCTCGACCGGATCAAGGCTGCGACGCAAATCATGATCGCGCCGCTGGGGTACGAGTTCCGCATCGTGCGCAACATCATCACCAATTTCCACCAGCCGAAGTCGACGCTGCTACTGCTGGTCTCGGCATTCGCGGGCGAAGACTGGCGGCGCATTTACGACTACGCGCTCTCGCACGATTTCCGTTTCCTGAGCTACGGCGACTCGTCGGTGCTGATGCGCTGACGGGACGGGGGCAGGACAGGGGCGGACGGATATACGAAAACAGCAAATCGGAGAATCATATGGCAATAGAACGGGTCAGGGCTTATCTGGAACAATACGGCGCTGCGGACAGGGTGCTGGAGTTCGGCGTGTCGAGCGCCACGGTCGAGCTGGCGGCGAAGGCACTGGGGTGCGAACCCGGCCGGATCGCCAAATCCCTGTCGTTCGGCGTCGGGGAGGGGTATATCGTGATCGTGACGGCCGGTGACTGTAAGATCGACAACGCGAAATACAAGGCGAAATTCCATGCCAAGGCCCGGATGCTGACCCCGCCGGAGGTGGAGGAGCATATCGGCCATGCCGTGGGCGGAGTCTGCCCGTTCGGGGTGAACGACGGGGTAGCGGTCTATCTGGACGAATCCTTACGGAGATTCGGAACCGTCTTTCCGGCATGCGGGAGCAGCAACAGCGCCATCGAACTCACCATCGAGGAGCTGGAACGCTATTCCCGGTGTGCGGAGTGGGTGGATGTCTGCAAAAGGATCGGACAATAGCGCCTCAAACGTCCCTGCCGCCTTCCGTTTGCGGCGGAGCGGCGATGTAGCGATGTGGCGGTGCAGCGCCCGCGGCATTGCTGCGGTGCCTACGGGGGTGTCTATCCGACTATTGTGGCGAACAGTTCCGGGTGCCCGTCTACATAGCGGGCGAGCGTTTCGGTCACCTCCTCTTCCATCTCGCCGAACTCCTCCTCCAGTTCGTCGAACGCTTCGTACTGCTCGTACATGGCCATGAACTCCTCGTCGGTGCGCTCCCTTTCGAGGTCTTCGCGGTGGGCGTCGTAGATTTTTTTCGCGGCGTATACCAGTTTCGAGAACCGTTCCGCGCCCCACAGGCGCATTACCCTGGCGAACGGGTTGTCGAAGATGTAGACCCCGTAACCGTTCTGGATAAGCTGGCAGAACCCGCCTTCGGTCACTTCGTCGCGGAAGATCCGATAGGCCAGCAGCGAATGCTGTTCGCCGTTGAGCCGGGAGATCGTCTCGGCCGTGGGGTCGCCGCCGAGTGCCTCGCGGTATTTGTCGGTAAAGGCCCGGAGGAACGCGTCTATCCCTTCGGCGGCAGCCGTCTGCAGGGCCGTGTCTGTAATTTCGATCAAAGTCGTCGTCGTTTTTAGTCCGTAGTATTTTCGGGAGCCTTCCCGGAGGGCGTGTTATGCTTCCGGTTCGGGGGTGTAGCTGCGCAGGGCGAGTTTCTTGACCCAGACCACGAAGCCGCCCGTGAGGATGAGGTTCAGTACCAGCGTGAGCACCGAGATGATGAGCGCCGGGCCGCCGAGGCTGTATCCGAGGGCGATGAAGATTACGCCTGCGCCCACCTCGCCGCGGGTGAACATGCCGATCGAGAGCGCCAGGCGCTCGCTGACCTTGCGGTCGCGGTAGAAGAAGAGCGGCACGAGCTTGCCCAGGTTCGAAAGCACGGATACCGTCACGACATGCAGGAGGAGGGTGCCCCACGGCATCATGGGTTGCGATCCCGTGACCGAGGCGGCGGCCGCGGTGTCGGCCGGGGCGCCCGTGACGAGCGGCATGCTGAGGCCTACCAGCAGCATGAAGAGGAACGATATGCCGGTGGAGACGCGTTGCTCCGTCGGTGTGTCGATGTGCTTGTGTTTCATGAGCATACCCACGACGAAAGCCGGGAGCAGCACTTCGATATGGATGCTGTTTTCGGGGCCGTAGAGCTTCGCCGTGGCGATGTAGACCGCCTGCGTCAGGGCGCAGACCACGACGGCCAGCCCGAGGATGGTTTTCCAGTCCTGCCGTACGTTCCACCGCGCCTGCCAGCGCCAGCCGGCGGCCAGCAGCACGACGACGATGGCGATGATGGCGAACATCTGCCAGCGCAGGCCGATCATCAGGATTTGCAGAGGGATCATCAGCAGGATGGTGTCCAGGTCGTCGAAAATCGCCAGCACCTGTATCTTTTTGTAGATCCAGCTTTGCTTGAGGCTCAGCGCCGCGAGCATCGTGAAGAGGATGCCGGCTGAGGTCGGGGCTGCGAAACGGCTCAGCAGCAGGTTTTCCTTCCAGGCCGCGGCGCTGCCCCACAGCGGGGGCGGCAGCAGGACGAAAATATAGTAGAGTACGATGAGTATCCAGGGCAGCGCCGCGGTGGCCATGGCGATGAAGTAGTCGGCCGTGTAGGATCGCCAGCGGGATTTGTCGATCTCGAATTCGCGCCCCACATTGATCATGATGAACCCCAGGCAGACGTAAAGCAGGGTGTCGGAGCAGGTTTTGAAGCTTGCGTATCCTGCACCGAGCGCCCCCGGGAGGAGTTGGGAGATGACGAGTCCCAGCATCAGGAACAAGGAAAAGGAAAGGACTTTTCGCATTAATTGATAGTTGTTTAGAGATATATGGGGTGCATTCGGGGACAAAGATAATAATTTATGGGATTCCCCCCGAAACCCGAGGCGCCGTTCGTGAAAAAAATAACAATTAGGAAACCTCAATTCACAATTATTTTGTACCTTTGCGGTGCAAAAAAGGAAGTCATTATTTCAAACCATAAATTCAAACGTTTACAACTATGCAGATTGTAGAGATTCACGCAAGAGAGATCCTCGACTCGCGAGGCAATCCGACCATCGAGGTCGAAGTTCGCACCGTTTCGGGTGCATTCGGCCGCGCAGCCGTTCCGAGCGGCGCATCGACGGGCGAGAACGAGGCGCTCGAACTTCGTGACGGCGACAAGAGCCGTTATCTGGGCAAGGGCGTTCTGAACGCCGTCAAGAACGTAAACGAGGTGATCGCTCCCGCCGTTATCGGCATGAACGTGGCCGATCAGGTGGGCATCGACAAGGCCATGATCGCGCTCGACGGTACGCCTACCAAGTCGAAGCTCGGCGCAAACGCCATCCTCGGCGTGTCGCTGGCCGTTGCACGTGCCGCTGCCGACTATTTCGGCATGCCGCTCTACCGCTATATCGGCGGCGCGAACGCCAAGACGCTGCCCGTCCCGATGATGAACATCATCAACGGCGGTTCGCACTCGGACGCCCCGATCGCATTCCAGGAGTTCATGATCCGTCCCGTGGGTGCCCCCTCGTTCAAGGAGGCTATCCGCATGGGCGCCGAGGTGTTCCACAACCTGAAGAAGGTGCTCCACAAGCGCAACCTTTCGACGGCGGTCGGTGACGAGGGCGGTTTCGCTCCCGCGCTGAACGGCACCGAGGACGCTATCGAGTCGATCCTCGAGGCCATCAAGATGGCCGGTTACAAGCCCGGCCGCAAATGCGAAGGCGGCGATGTGTCGATCGGCATGGACTGCGCTTCGTCGGAGTTCTACGCCGACGGCGTTTACGACTACACCAAGTTCGAAGGCGAGAAGGGTGCCAAGCGTTCGTCGAAGGAGCAGGTAGAGTACCTCAAGTCGCTCGTAGCGAAATACCCCATCGACTCGATCGAGGACGGTATGTCGGAGAACGACTGGGAAGGCTGGCAGCTGCTGACCGCCGAGATCGGCGACAAATGCCAGCTCGTGGGCGACGACCTGTTCGTGACCAACGTAGATTTCCTGAAGAAGGGTATCGAGACCGGCTGCGCCAACTCGATCCTGATCAAGGTAAACCAGATCGGTACGCTGACCGAGACGCTCGACGCCATCGAGATGGCTCACCGTGCAGGTTACACGTCGGTTACGTCGCACCGTTCGGGCGAGACCGAGGATTCGACGATCGCAGACATCGCCGTGGCAACCAACTCGGGTCAGATCAAGACCGGTTCGGCATCGCGTTCGGATCGTATGGCCAAGTACAACCAGCTGCTGCGCATCGAAGAGGAGCTCGGTGACGAGGCTATCTACGGTTATACGAAGATTTACCGCAAGTAATTTGCGACGGGCGGCCGCTCGTGCCGCATGATTTTCCCCGGGTGGCATCGCCGCCCGGGGATTTTTTTGTCCCGGCAGATCGCCGTCAGGTGGGGCGGCAGGGCTGCCCTTAGGCGTGGGGACGGGGGATTCCGCCGCCGTTTTCAGGGCTGGAAACGGGCGAAGCCTGTGTCGCAAGGTGCGGCACAGGCTTCGCGTCTCTGAGGGGTGGTATCCCGGGCGGGCGGTTATTCGTCGGACTGTTCGACGAAGAACTCCTGCCCGCCGTTTTCATCGTCCTTGACGACGATGCTGCCGTCGGCATTGATGAAATAGAAGTAGAGTTCTTCGATCACGGCGTCGGACGGAAGGCCGAAGAAATCCTTCGGGTAGAGGTATTTCTCGAAACGGGAGCTGATCAGTTCCATGCGGTTGCGCGGGACTGCGGCCGAGACCTCGGCTTTCTGCCCGCCGTCATGGATTGCCGTGCCGCAGAGATATACCTCCCCGGCGTCTTTCAGTGCCGTGCCTCCGTGCGAGAAGGTGATGCCGAAGACGTCGCCGTAGCGGAATACCGAGGGCGTGGTGGTAAACACCTGGTTGTAGGTTTCGATGGGCTTGAATGCCTCGGCGAAACGCTGTTCGTCGCGTTTGAGGCCGAACGTGTCGTAGCAATACGAGTAACCCAGTTCGCAGGTCAGGGGAACGGCGCCGGTCTTCATTTTGATCCTGACGTCGGCATGCACGTCGGCCGTCTCGACCTCCTGTCCGTCCACTTCGATCTTGTCGTCGAATATGAAGGTGGTCGACGAACGCCATACGACCCACTCCATTGCCGTTTGGGGGTCGTTGCCGCCGCGGCCGATGACGCTCATGAAGGAGTCCGCCCACGAAAGACCGTTCTTGGGGTCTTTCTCCTCTGCGGGCATCAGGGTGAGTTGTTCGTTCACGACTTCGGGCTGGTGCTGGATCGCGTTGTAGTCCTTGGTGGTCAAATAGAGCGTGGCATTGTCGCGGAGGTTCCATGCCTTGGGGGCCAATACGGCGAATACGACCTTTCCCGAGCCGTCTTCGCCCGGCGAGACCCGGAGCTGGGCCGTCACTTCGATTTCCGAGTCGGTCAGGGCCCGGCCCGGCTGGATGATGCCGTCGAATTCGAGGCAGGCGACTACGAGCAGCGGCAGCGCGGCGATGCACGCCGCGGAGAGTATTTTATGTTTGTTGAGTTTTTTCATGGTCGGGGAATTTTAGAGGCTCTTGAATTTGTATTTGTATGTCAGGAGTTTGCTGTCCAGTTGGAACTGGGTCGTAAAGCCGTCCTGCTCGAAGGTGGCGATGACCGTGTCCGAACCTTTGACCCGCAGCCCGTTGGGGATGACGTTGCTGTCCAGCACACACTGGATGGGGCCTTCGGACAGCGCTTCGGGGAACGGTACGAAAGGGATGTCGCCGTTGTCGAACGTGACGGTGGTTGCAAGCGGCGACACGTTGAGCGTCATGCGCAGCGAAGGGAAATAGTCCAGTTTGCCGTAGATGTCGGTGCCGTTCGGATTCTCGGGCGCGCACAGCAGCACCTTGTCGAGCCGGTAGGTGACGGTGTAGGTGTCGGGGTCGTCTCCTTCGGGCGGCGTGTTGTTGTCCGGCTTTTCGACCGGGATGTAGGGGAGGGTTGTCTCTTCGTCGCATCCGGAGAATGCGCACACGAAGAGCGCGGCGGTAAGGATGATTGCGTATTTTTTCATAAAATGATGGGTTTATTAGGTGTTCGGTTGAATCGGATGTTTCGGGTCGGCGGGCCGATCCGGTGTGCAACGGGGGAATTCCGGTGTCTGTTCATTGCGTCATAGGCAAAAGCGGTTTTTAGGGTTCGTTTATGGGTCGGTGGCGGTTTTTCGTATCGTCGGCTGGTTTTCGTCCGTACGTGTTTTTTTCGGTCATCGCCCTTCGTTTTGCGGGGCGAGGCCGAAGACCAGCCGGTGGCGGCCGCTTGCGATCTTCGTCCCGGGCGATTGCGGGGCCAGCCTGCGGCCGTCGAGCCGCCCCCGGCAGGCGCCGGCGGGTGTGATCGCCGTGGCCGTGACGCCCGGGGGCAGGGTGACGTCGATCCGGAGTTCGCCGTCCGCGATCTCCCAGCCCAAGTCGATCCGGCCATAGGGGGTTTCCTTGCCGATCCGGCACCACTCAACCCCTTCGGGAATCTGGGGGTCGATGAATACATGCTCGTAGCCGGGGTGGCTGCTGTCCGTGCGCAGGCCGCCGAGGGCCTGGTAGAACCACGTGCCGATGCCGTTGTAGCAGTTGTGCACGCGGCTGCGCTCGCCGCTCCAATACTCCCAGGTGGCCGTCGCACCGTGGTCGATCATATGCAGGTAGCCCGGGTAGCCGCGCTGCTTGAGCATCCGGTAGATGAATTCGGGGTTGTGCGATCTGACCGCCCAGCGGGTGATGACCGGTACGCCGACCAGTCCGCCGCCGATATGATCCTTCATCACGTCGTGTGTCGATCGGAAAAGCCGTTGTTCCACGCCGGCGCGGAGCGAATCGGGCGTGGCGCCCACCAGCATCGGGTAGGTCATGTCGAGCTGCGAGCCGGTGGCGTAGGTTTGCGTCGCCGGGTCGTAGAACCGGGCGTGGATCGTGCGGTTGAGCGCCTCGCGCCGCGCTTCGAATGCGGCCGCCTCGTCGTCGTGCCCCGTGAGCCGGGCCATCTGTGCCATCCTGGCGTAGCAGTCGCTGACAAAGCAGTTGTTTACCAGCGACACCGAAGCCTCGTTGCCTGTGTCGACCCCGTGCGGGGCGAGCCAGTCGCCGAGGAACCAGTCCCGGTAAGGCGTGTCGGGCCAGCGGGTCAGCAAGCCGTCTTTCATGTACCGTTCGACATAGCCCATCCATTCCCGCATGGCAGGGTAGTGGCGGTCGACCAGCGTCCGGTCGCCGTAGTTGAGCCACGTTTGCCAGGGGGCCATGACGATGAACCCGCACCAGTAGGGGCCGCCGCCTCCCGCACCGGCGTTGGGGGCTACGTGGGGCAGGCTGCCCCCGGGGCGCATGGCGTCGTCCCATGCCTGCACCCAGTTGCGGTAGAGCGGGGCCGCACCGCAGAGGGTTTGCAGGATCTCGGTGGAAGAGTTGCCGTCGCCGCCGTATCCGGCGCGTTCGAGGTGGGGGCAGTCGACCATGTACCCGTTGTAGGCCAGGCAGCGCAGCGTGTGCGCGATCATGTCGTGGATGGCGTTCAGGTCGCTATCCGACGAAGTGAACGTCGCTTCGGGCCGGTAGTCGGTGTGGATGGCGAGCGCCCGGAAATCCTCCCGGCGGGGCCTCTGCGCCAGTCCGCGCACCTCGGCGTAACGGAAAGCGTGGTGGTTGAACTTGTTGCAGAACCGCTCCCGGCCGTCGCCGCGGGCGATGTAGGTGTCGCGCTGCCGCTGGTCGATGAGGTTGCCGTCGCCGTCCGTCTCGTCGCTGTATTCGATCTCGACGCGCGCCCCGTTCGGAAGCCCCGAGAAATGAGCCTCCAGCCAGCCGGTGACGACCTTGCCGAAGTCGATCCGCCATACGCCGGGTGCCGCCTCGTCCAGCACGCGGGCGGTCAGCCGCTCCTGGATGCGGTCGGGCTCGACCATTTGCGGCGTCGCCCGGTGCCCGGGCTTCCGGGCCGTGATTACCGGCTGCCATGCCAGCGCGTCCAGGTCGGAGGGGGACATCGAGCGCGGGTTGCGCCGGGCGTCGATCTCTTCGCCTCCGAAGTCGAGGGCGTTCCACGACCCCGTGTCGCGGTAGCCGCTCAGCGCGGCACGCCATGCGGTGTCCGTGCGGCAGGCGGTCTGCCAGGTGTTTGCGGTGCCTATGTCCAGTTGTGCCCGCACAAGCGGTTCGGTGTAGGGTTCGTCGGGCTGCCAGCGTCCGAACGTGCCGCGCTTGTACCAACCCTGCCCGAGCCAGATCACCAGCTCGTTGTCGCCTTCGAGCAGGTAGGGACGGACATCGTAGGTCACCCACAGCGAGCGTTTGTCGAGCTGCGAGAGGGCGGGGGCGAGGCAGGCGTCGCCGACTTTGCGGCCGTTGACCCATATTTCGTGGTATCCCAGCGAATTGACGTGCAGCAACGCTTCGTCTCCGCATGCCGGGAGGGTGAATGCCCGGCGCAGGAGCACGGCCGTGGCGCCCGATTCCGGGCAGCCGATGAATTCACCCGAGACGGATGCCGGGTCGGTCAGGCCGATGCCGAAGCGGGCGACGGGGGAGACGGCTTTCCGGTTGCCCTTTTCGGTGCGCGCAGTGACGCGCCACCAGCATTGCGTCCGGGCCGTCAGCGGAAGCCCCTCGTAGGCGACTCCCACCGAACGCTTCGACCGTACCCAGCCCGAGTCCCACAAGTCGGCGTCTCCGGCCAGCAGCCGCAGGCTGTCCGAGGCAACCTCGATCCGGTAGCTGCGCTGGGCATCGCCCCGGCGCCCGGAGCGGAGCTGCCACCCGAAGCGGGGTGTCGCCGTGTCGATGGCGAGCGGATCGGTCAGCCCTTCGCAGGTCAGCCGCCGCAGGCAGGGCTTTGCGCCGTGCCCGGCATTGCCGGCCGGACCGGCCGCCAAGAGGCAGGTGCCGGAAAGGAGCGCGGGCAGCAGGAGCAGGTATAGCAGGGTTCTTTTCATGGGTTCGAAATTTTGTGCTGTCGTTTTCAGCGGTTGTAAGCCTCGGCCCGAACCGTGTAGCGGTCGTCGGGAAGCAGGCCGGCATCGAATTCAAAGTCGATCTGCCGGCTTTCGCCCTGCAGGAGCGTGAAGTAGTTGTCGTCGGCCACGTAGGGCAGGATGCGTTCGCCGTCGGATCGGCGGTAGGGCTGCACGTGCACGGCGAAGGCCACCGAACGTCCGACGTTCCTGACTGTCGTGCGGATGACCTTGCGGCCGCCTGCGGCGGACAGCTGCGAACGTACCTGCAGCTTGGCAGGGGCGAGCGTGTTGAGCGCCGTGTAGTCGCCGCGGCGGGTCGCATGCCAGTAGAAGTTGTCCGAGAGCAGGCGCCCGTCGCGGTCGGTGAGCTCCAGCCGGATGAAATGCACGGGCGAGAGTTTCGGCGCTTTCGCGTCGCGGCGGTAGACTTCCATTTCATAGAGCGAGTAGCCCCATTGCGTGGCACGCCGGAGTCCGAGCATTCTGACGTAGCGGGCCTGCTGCAACGGCAGCGGGATCGTCTGTTCGCCGCCCTGCGCGTCCTGCGTTTCATAGACGTCGCGCCACGTGCGGCCGTCGTCCGAGAGTTGCAGTTTGTAGGCTGCGGCGTGGGCGTCCTCCCAGCGGAGCACGACTTCGGTGAAGGCGCGGCGCTCGCCCAGGTCGACCTCGATCCACTGGTCGTCGCTGTACTCGCTCGCCCAGCGGCTCGAATCGTTGCCGTCGGTGAGAGCCCCGGCACCTGCGCCGTCGGGCGATGAGGAGGATGCTTTCACGGGCCGGTTGCGGGCCAGGTTGCCCTCCGAGAAATTCAGGTCGAACAGGCTGCGGGCCGTATTGGCCGCGAGCGAGACCCTGAGCTGCTGCGTGAATTGCGGCAGGAGCCGCCCGTCGAGGTCGTAGACCCGTGCCGTGGCCGTCGCTTCGAGCGGTTCGCGCGTCGTATTGACTGCCTTGACCGAATTGTCGGCATGGCTCCACTGGATATGCACCGGTTCGCACGCCTTGCGTATGCCCCAGTAGGCACCCGTCGGGTCGAGGTAATAGTCGTAGGTCTGCCATACGAGCGACGGGTAGGCCGGCTGGCTCATCCAGGTCATGATGCCCGTGGCGTCGTCCCACATGTGATGCTGCCAGCCCTCGTACATGGCTTTGTTGACCTCTAGGTTGAGCAGCTGCGCCTTGCGGCAGAAATCCTCGATCCCGTCTGCCTCGCCGTAGTTTTCGGCCACGGTCTCGAAATATTTGTCCGGGGCGGCGTTGGCCGCCGACTTGCCGAAGAAATGTTTGTCCCACATGTCGTTGCGGGGCCACCACGACTCCTCGGGCATGAATTTGCGAAAACTCTCGAACGTCGTGAATACCGCCGTGCCGATTTCGGTGCGGAAACCCCATGCCGGGCGGCCTTTGTAACCGTAGGGCATCGGGTAGGCAGCGAAGTACCAGCCGGGGTGGAAATTGGCCCACGGCCCGCTTCCCGAAAGTCCCTGCGCATTGGATATGGACTGGTAGAGGCGGTCGCCGCCGTCGTAGTGGGCGACGTCGCCGCGCAGCCAGTCGTCGAGCGGGGCCTGCGGTACGCCTTCGTTGTCGCCGCACCAGACGGCGATCGAAGGATGGTTGCGCAGCCGCTTGATCTTCTCCACGGCGTTCTGCTGGAAGGCCCCCAGGTCGTGCGGCAGGTTGGGGTGCGAGTTGAGCCAGAAGTCGTCCCATATCATGATGCCGTGGCGGTCGCAGGCATCGTAGAACTCTTCGTCGGTCGTCGAGCCGATCCAGTTGCGGATCATGTTGAAATGCATGTGCCGGTGGAGTGCGACGCGGGTGTCGTACTCCTCGCCGCGGCAGCGGAGCAGCCATTCGCTCATGCCCCAGTTGCCGCCCTTGACATAGACCGGTTCGCCGTTGATCTTCAGGCGGAAGATGCCGTCGTGCCACTCGTAGCCGTATTCGCGGATGCCGAACGTTACTGTCCGTGCGTCCGATTGCCGCCCGTCGGTTTCGAACACCAGGCGGCAGGTGTACAACGCGGGGTCGCCCATGCCGTTGGGCCACCAGAGCTGCGGATGCTCTACGGCCAGGCCGGGAACCTCGCGCTCCGTGAGCCGGATCGTCCGCCGCTCGCCCGCTTCGAGGCGGACGGGGTGCGAGAAGGCGATGCCTCCGGGACGGATCTCGCCCCGCAGCACGCCCTCGCAGGCCTTGTCAGAGCGGTTCTCCACGTCGGTAAGGAGTTCGACCTTCGCATGTTCGCGGTCGGGAACCTTCGTGCGCACCCACGGTTCGACGAGGCGTACGTCGCCCGAGAGAGACAGGTAGACATCGTCGGTGATGCCGCTCAGCAACCCCGGGGCATAGGGCATCCAGTCCCACCCGGCGCTGGAGATATAGGTCGGGCTGCGGAAATTGGGCACGGGGTATCCCACCCATTCGACCTCGACTTCGAGGCGGTTCTCCCCATCGGGTGCCACGAGCCGGGTGATGTCGTAGTCCCCCGGCTGCATGAAGCCGTCGAGGTGCCCCAACTGATGGCCGTTGAGGCGGACGGTACCCTTGCGGTTCACCCCTTCGAAGCGGAGCCACAGGGTGCGGCCTTCGCCGACCGGGGGCGTTGGGAAGAGCCCCGTGTAGCGGAAATTGCGGTCGTAGCGGCTCTTGTCCGTGCGGTAGGCGTTGTCGCCGAAATTGGGGTCTGCTTCCACGCCGGCCGCAACGTACGACGCGAAGACGCAGCCGGGCACGATGGCCGGGACGGCGGGCAGGGCGTCGCCTTCCGACGGCCGTACCTCCCAACGGATATGTCCGCTGCGGCTGTCGAGCGGGATGCATTCCTGTGCACTGACGCCGGCGGCGAGCAGCGAAAGGCAGAGTGCGAAAATTCGTTTTATCATGGCGTGCGTTTTTTTCGGACGGGGGAGGGTGCGCACTCCGCTCCGGCGGGGGAACGGAGTGCGCGCGGATCGCTATTCCTCCGTTCCCGTGCCGGAATCGTCGTCCGAGTCGTAAACGTGTTCCCAGTTATATACGCGGAAGAAGTAGGGCCGGTAGAAATCGGCGCTGCCGACGCGGTTGAAATTGTCCCAGAAGTTGGCCGGGTCGCTGTTGGTCGAGAATACCAGCTCGCCCTGGCGCGAAAGCGCCGGGTGGAGGTTGATCATGTACCAGCGCTGGTGGTAGGGACTGCCCAGCTTGTCGAGCGTCGCGGGCAGCGTGAAGAGCAGCGTCCGGTCGGTGAAGGGGCCGTAAGGCGTCTGGCTGCGGAAGAGGTAGATGTCGCGGCCGAAGGGGAAGGCCTCCATGCACATGTAGTAGACGCCGTCTTTTTCGAAGACCCACGGCATCGAACCCGATTCGGCCGTGATGTAGGAACGTTCCATCTCCTCGTTGCTCGGCACGGAGCTCTGCCAATGGTAGTCGCCGCTCAGGTCGCGGATGTAGTACGACCACGGGCTGCCCAGGTCGAGCGTCTCTGTGCGGGCCACCAGCACGCGCGAAACGAGGTTCACCTGTTTGGTCGTATAGAGGTAGATATGTCCCCCTTCGGTGTCTTCGAACATGGTCGAGCCGTAACCCAGGCCGTCGGATTTGAAATTGTAGTCGGTCGAAAGCACCGACATGTATTGCCCGTCGCCCGGCTCGCCTTCGAGGCTGTACTCGCGCAGGCATCCGTCGATGTTTTTCAGCGACCCGGGTTCCACGCCCGTCCAGAGCATTTGCAGGATTTTTCCGTGCGCGGGGTCGTCATATACGACGGCATCGCCGGCCCAGTAGCAGTAGTCCTGGTCGATTTCGCCTTTCTGGATCTCGGCATCGGAGAGGGAGGCTTTCGGATGGCGGATGTGGGTGCGGGCCTGGTAGTAGCGTTCGCCCGAGGGGTTGTCCGTCTGCACGTAGTCGGCCAGCCATACCAGGTCGTCGTCGCTCTCCTGTCCGGAGGCGATCGTCGCCCCTTTCTGGATCATCAGGCTGTTGCGCGGGAAGCTGCAACTGCCCCGGGCGCGGGTCTTGCCGTCCACCACGCCGTAGAAACTGTCGTTGAACGACCAGAAGACATGGCCGCCGGGCAGTGCCGTGGTGAGCACGCCGTCGCCGCCGTTCCAGCCCAGCGTACGGGTGAAGAGGGCATCGTATTTCTTGTCCTTGTAGACGAAGACGCGGGGATTCTGCCCTCCCTCGTCGGGCATCTGTACCAAATTCCACGACGGGTCGATGGCGGGCGGAACGGGGGCCGGGGTAACTTCAGGCGCCTCGTCGTCGGGGATCGCCGGGTTGTCGAAGTCGTTGCACGCGGCCAGGGAGCCCGTACACAGGCAGAATATGCAGAATGCTATGATATTTCTTTTCATGGTTCGTTGCGATAAGGATTAGTATTGGGAGCGGGTCATCGTCTCGCGTACTTCGTGCCAAGTATTCCCGCTTTCGGTGGCGAGCTGGTAACGGTAGTAGAGGTAGAACGTGCCGGTCGCAGGGTCGTAGGTAGAGTCGTTGAGCGGCGAGGCCGAGACCCGGATGGCATCCTGGCTGTCGAGATAGGGGGTTATGGAGACTCGCTGCATGGGTACGACCTCGTCCGTGATTTCGCCTTCGACGTAGACGGGGACGTTCACCCACGATTCGGGGTCGACCGTCACGCGCAGGCTGTTGTTGCGGGTCGTCACCTTGTCGTTGGCGGCCGTGGCGCCCGGGAGGATGCGCACCGAGCGCTCACCCACGGGGATGACCAGCTTCGAGGAGTTGATCGCCTGGCGCCGGGTGTTCGAGCCGAAGATGTTGTCGACGATCCAGCCGGTCTGCGTGGTGCCGGTCATGGTGTAGTAGGTGCTGCTCTTGGTCGTGGCGTAGTCGTTCCTGCGCTGGATCTCGAAAAGTACGAAATTCTTGGTGGCCGAGGGCATACAGGACGATACGGACTCGATGCGCAGCGGAATGAAATAGGTCTGGTCGGGGAGCAGCTCGTCTACCCTGACGTTGATCGGGAGGCTCGCCGAACAGCTGCCGGCCTCCATCTCGACGCTCATGGGGTCGATCGTATAGTATTCGGCGGGAAGTTCCATCGCGTATTCCTCGAACTTCGTGTCGAAATTGCGTTTGTTGTACTCGCCGATCGCCTCGAAGTCCAGCCCGAGTTTGACGGTGACGTTCTGGTCGAGCCCCGTCGTGCCGCTGGCATAGATGGCCAGCTCTCCCTGGAAGCCCTTCTCGCCGTATTCGAACTCCTGCCCGAGGATGTTGTTTTCGCCGCTGACAATGAATATCTCCTTGCGGTAAAGCTCCTCCTTGTAATACTCCATTTCACAGGAGCAGAGGAAGGCGGCCGCGGCGGCGAGTATCGTTATTTTGCTGAATGCTTTCATCTTCTGAATTTTTTGGAATTGACTATTTCTCCCAGCCCGGGTTCTGATCCAGGCTCGGTACTTTGCGCAGTTCGTTGCGGTGCAGCGGCATGAACATGTACTTGGACTTGAATGTCCGTTCGCGGATCGTACGGTACGAGATGACCGTCGGGGCGTAGAATCCCTCCCATTTTCCGGCTTCGACGTTCAGGCCCGTCAGCGGCTCGCGTTCCAGTTCCTCGAAAATGCCCCAGCGGCAGATGTCGTAGTAGCGGCGGTTTTCGTGGAGGAACTCGACCATGCGTTCGCGCCGGATCAGCTCGTTGAAACTGGTGGCGTCCACCAGTTCGCCGGCGTCGGCGCCCGGGAGCCCGGCGCGGTAACGCACCTGGTTGAAAGCCCCGGCCATGGCGGTCAGGTCGCGCGAGTAGCTTTGGCCGTTGACCTCGTGGGTCTTCGTCAGGTTGTTCAGCGCCTCGGCGTAGGAGAGCAGGATTTCGGCGTAGCGGATCAGCGGGAAGGTCTTCTGAACCGTGCGGGCGTTGCTGCCCGTACGCGCATCGCGCGGGTGGACGTACTTGTAGCAGGTGTATCCCGTCAGGTTGTAGATGTTGGTCACGCCCGCCTGGTTTTTGCCGGCATTGGCGCCGTTGTAGTACTCGACGATCTTGTTCCGCATCTCTTCCGAGGTCGTAGACTGCATCTGCCACAGGGTGCCCGAGAAACCGATGCTCGCGTAGAACCGCGGCTCGCGGTTGTCATAGGCCTTGTAAGTGCCGCCGGGCAGGGTGTAGTTCTTCGATAGCTGCTTGTCGGCTGCGGTGACGCAGGTCTGGTCGTAGGGACGATCCTCGTAGGGGTACTCGGCGCTCGCGTTGTTGATGTCGCGGCCGTCGGCCATGCGGTAGGCGTCGACGATGCGTTGCGGGATGCTGATCGAACTGTTGCCGCCCAACTTGAGCGGGAATACGACGTCCTGCTGGTCGGTGATGTTCTGCGTCGTGCCCCAGATCAGCTCCGGGTTGGTCACGTTCGTCGTTTCGCCGGTGAACATTTCCGAGTAGGAACGGAAGGGGTCGATGCCGCCCGCACCCGCAGGGAAGGGATCGGAGGGGACGTTCGAGGGCAGTGGCAGGGTGTATTCGTCGGCCGGAACCGTATGCAGGCGGTAGATGCCCAGGTCGATGACGCGCTTGGCCGCCGCGGCTGCCACAGCCCACTTGCTTTCGTCGTAGGTCTGGGAGATGTAGTGCACTCCGTCGGATTTACGCTTGAAAGCCCCGAAATAACGGCGTGCGGCGGCTCCGCCGTTGAAAAGCGGGCTCGCGGCCTGCAGGCGCAGGCGTGCGACCAGCGCCAGCGCGGCGCCTTTGGTCGGGCTGCCGAAGAGATCCAACGGCTGCTCGGTTTCGAGGCTTTCCGCAGCGGCTTCGAGCTCGGAGCAGATGTAATCCACGCATTCGTCGTAGGTGCTGCGCTCGGCCTGGTAATAGTCGGGCGTTTCGTTGGTGTTGAGAACCTGGTCGCCCACGAGGATCATGGGGCCCTGGTTCTGGAGTATCCAGTAGTAGGCATAAGCCCGCAGGAAACGTGCGCGTGCACGGAACTCCATTTTGTCGAAGGCGTTCATGTCGGGCACCTCGTCGATGTGGGGCAGGATGGTGTTCACCTTGCGGATGACCTTGTAGCAGTTGGGCCAGACATTGAAATTCCAGTCCCAGCCGCCCGTCTCGGTGTAGGTGATCTTGTCGGTGGTCAGCTCCGTGCCGGGGAAGGAGACGTCCAGGATGCCGTTGTAGAATGTCCCGCAACTGACGGCCTCGTCAGACCCGGTGGCGCCGGGGACGCTGCACCAGTAGTAGATGCGGCCCTCTTTGGGCAGCTGGTTCACCGCACCGTTGAAATAGCGCTCGATGTTGTATTGGCTCTCGAAGATACGCTCTTCGGAGAAGGTGTCCTCGAAGTAGTCGTCCACGTTCAGGAAGTTGCACGACGCGGTGAGCAGGCCGACCAGCGCGAGGGGTATGATGAATGATTTTTTCATGGTAGTTTATGTTCTTAGGAGAGATTCGGGTTAGAAGTTCAGGTAAATCTGCAGCGAGAAGCGGCGCGGGATCGGGTAGGCGTGCCCGGTCTGCATGGCCTGCTCGGGGTCGAAAATCTCCACGCCGTCCCATACCGCGAGGTTCTCGCACATGATCTGGAAGTCGATGGATTGCAGGCCGAGCGCTTTGCGCAGCCCCGGCGTGTGCAGGTTGTAGTTCAGGCTCAGCTCCTGCAGGCGCAGATAGCGGGCATTGCCTTTCCAGAAGGTCGAGGGTTTGGTGTTGTTGGCGTTGTTGCCGTAGGAAAGGCGCGGGAACCGCGCATTGGGGTTCTCGGTCGCCCGGTTGCCCGAGTAGTCGGCCGAAGTCCAGCGGTTGGCCGGATTGTAGGCCAGGGCCAGTACGTTGCCCTTGTATCCGCCGTTGAAGGGAATGTAACCGTCGAATTTCGAGCCGTCCTTGTCCCCGTAGAGGAAATAGTTGTTGCCCGTGCCTTTGAACAGGACGTTGAGCGTCCAGTTCTTGTAGCGGACTTCGGCGCCGAATCCGTACATGAACTGCGGGATGCCGGAATAGGCGAACAGGGGCACCTTGTCGTCGTCGGTGATCACGCCGTCGCCGTTCACGTCCTTGTACTTGATGTCGCCCGGGCGTACCGTGCCGAACTGCTCGGGGCTCATGTCCACGTCCTGCTGATCCTTGAAGAGTCCCAGGGAGATGAATCCCCGCTGCACGTCGTTCGAGAACCCGGTCTTGCTCAGGTAGGGATAAGGCTGCGTGGCCTCTTCCCAGTTGTTGATCTTGTTCTTTGAGAGCGTGAAGTTACCGCGCAGCGTGAAGTGGAAGTTTTTGCCGAGGGGCTGGAAATATTCGAAGTTCCCGTCGCCGCCCCAGCTGGTCATGCTGCCGACGTTCCCGTAGGGCATGCTGATGACGCCCACGTAGTCCGGAATCTGGGCGCGTTCCTGGAAGATGCCTTCACGGCGGTCGCGGAAATAGTCCACCGTCATGGTGAAGCGGTCGCCGAAGAGGTGGAGATCCATACCGATGTCGAATTTCTTGGCTTTCTCCCACGCCAGGTTGTCGGCGCCCACGCGGTTCTCGGTCAGTACGCCCGAACCGCCCCACGGTGTGCCGTCGGTCTTCTCTTCGATGATCGTCAGGTAGGGGAAGCGCACGCTGGAAATCCGGTCGTTACCCACCATACCGTACGAGGCGCGGATCTTCATGAAGTCGATCCACTTGATCCGCTTCATGAATTCGTACTGCGTGGGAACCCAGCCCACGGCCACGGCCGGGAAGAATCCGTACTGCCGGCCGCTCTGGAAGTTCTCCGAACCGTTCAGGCCGAAGTTCACGTCGAGGAAATAGGTATCCTTGAAGCCGTAGGTGAAGCGCCCCGAGAGGCTCTGGTAACGCCTTGCGATGGCGTTCATCGAACTGTCGGCACCCGATTCGGTCGTGCTTTCCAGGTAGTAGAACAACAAGCCGCCTACGCGGTGGTTCCCGAAGGTGCGGTCGTAGTTGACTTTGGCGTCGAAATAGAGTTTCCGCCAGTTCCATGCCTCGGAGTTATACTGCACCGAAGCCTCGGTGACCTGTTCCGAAAGGATCAGCTCGCCTTTCTGGTTGCGCTCGCGTGCCAGGTAGAGGGCCGGCATGGAGTAGCGGCTTTCGCCATAGAGCGACTGGGAATCCCACGAACCGGTGGCCTCGATGTTCAGCCCTTCGGTGAGCATCGACAAATCCTGTTTTATGCCGATGTTGAAGAGCGTGCGGCTTTTGTTCTCCACGGTGTTGCCCGTGTAGTTGAGCAGCACGTGGGGCGGGATGTCGCTGTCCGAACCCGAGGCGGGCAGCTCGCCGCTCGAATAGCGCAGCGGGTACATCAGCGGGGTCGTCTTGGACTGCGAATCCCAGATCCAGTCGGTGAGCGACGTGTCGGTGCGGCTGTACTTCTTACCCATGCTCGGACGCTTGTTCACCGACATGAAGCCCATGGCACCCAGGTAGATCTGCGTCGTCTTGGTCAGGTTGATGTCGATGTTGGTGCGGAAATTATAGGTGTCGTAGCCGACGCCCTTGTTGTATTTGCTGTCGTCCATGCTCTTGTAGGCCGACGATTCCTGCGACATGCCCAGGCTGGCGAAATAGCGGGCGATGTTGCCGCCGCCCTGTGCACTGACATACTGCGTGTGCTGGAACGAGGTGGGGTTGAGGATCGCGTCCTGCCAGTCGATGTCGGGGTAGAGGTCGGGATCCAGCCCGTAGCGGATGATGTCCATCTGCGTGTCGTTGTAGATCGGGCTCATGCCCGAGGCTACGGCTGCTTCGTTCGCCATTTCGGCATACTGCGTGGCACCCACGTAGCGGGGCAGGCGGCGCAGCTCGGAGATGGTGTAGTTCGAGCGGAAGGTGATTTTGAGCTGCTCCTGTTTACCGCGCTTGGTGGTCACGAGCACCACGCCGTTCGCACCGCGGCTGCCGTAGACGGCCGTTGCGGCGGCGTCCTTGAGCACCGAGAAGCTCTCGACGTCGGCCGGGTCGATCTGGCTCAGGTTGCCTTCCAGGCCGTCGATCAGCACCAGGGCGCCGCTGTTGGCGCCGAACGTGCCGATGCCGCGCACCCAGAATTCGGAGATGTTCCGCCCCGGCTCACCGCTCGACTGGATGGAAATCACGCCCGGGACGCGGCCGCCGAGCGTGTTGACGATATTCGTCGCGGGCAGTTCGAGGTCTTTGGTGTCGACCACCGCCACGGCGCCCGTCACGCTGACTTTGCGCTGCGTACCCATACCGATGACGACGACCTCTTCCATCTGGTTGCCTTCCCGGAGGGTGATCTTGACGTCGGCCGCCGAAGTGATGATCTGTTCGGCGGTTTCGTACCCCATGAACGATACGGCCAGCGTATTGTACAGTTTGGCGGTGAGTTTGAACCGGCCTTCCGAATTGGTGATGGAGCCGATGCCCGGCTCGTCCTTGATATAGACCGTGGCGCCGACGATGGGAACGTCGTCCGAATCCACGACCAGTCCGTTCACCTCGACCGGCTGCTGCTGTTGCTGTTTGCTCTGGGCACCTGCCTGTACCGCGAGCGCGAGCAGGAAGGCGCATATCAATAGAATTCGCTTCATGTCTGTTTAGGATTGTTAGGTGAATAAACCTACTTATTCGATGGCTATGCGGCGGATGGCATAGTTCTCGCTGTCGCCGATGTAGAGGTTGCCTTCCGCGGTGATGGCCAGGCCGACCGGTTTGTTGAATTTGGCCGCGTCGGCAGGGCCGTTCACATAGCCGGACGATTTGGGCGTCCCCGCGAACGTGGAGACGTAGCCATTCGAGAGCGTGATCTTACGGATACAGTGATTCTCCCTGTCCGTTACGTAGATGGCCTCGCCTTCGGGGTCTACGCACATCTGGCAGGGGTAGTTGAACTGCGCCTCGGCGAGCGGCCCGTCCAGATAGCCCGCCGTGTTTTTCCGCCCGGCCCACAATTCGATGGTGCCAGCGGCGATGTCGTGCTTGTAGATGCAGTGCTGGCCCTGGTTGGCGAAATAGACGATGTTGGGGTCGCGCGGATCGAAGACGACGCCCATGATGTCTCCTTGGGAGTCTATGAAGCGGCCGGGAGGCGTGAGATCCTCGCCCTTTCCGGTGGCGGGATCCCAGCGGGCCACGACGCCCTCGTTGGTGTAGAAGTAGAATTTATTGTCGGCCGGGCACATCGTGAAGGTCTGGATGGCATTCCATACGGGAGCGAAATTGCCGTCGGTATAGAACAGGTCGTGATCCCACTTGATGTCTCCCATGTTCGTGTTGGCGTAGTCGGCGACGGGATCGAAATATCCGTATCCCTTGTTCCCGATGTTGGTGTGGTACCAATATACATTGCCTGTGGCCAGGTCGGTGCTCAGGAGGATACCCGTTACGAGGATGCCGAAATCGTTGAGGACTTTGATATTTCCGGCCTCCTCGTTCATCATGTAGACGCGGTGCTTGCCTCCGTCGTCTATGCTGAAGCGGACGTAGAGGTTGTCGTGCTTGTCGACGGCGATTCCCGATTCGGGCTTCGACGAGAAATACGACCCGATCAGCGAGGTGGTTCCTTCGGGCATGGTAGTGCCCTTCATGCCCCCGGCGATCGTGGAAACATTGGTCTGGATGATGTAGTCGAACAGTTCGTCGAACTGTACCTTGTTCTGCTCGTTCTCACCCACGGAGACCGAGATGACGCACTCTTCGCCCGGGAGCTTGGGTGCAAGGACGAGCATGCGGTCTCCCGTCGAGGAGATTACGGCTGCGCGTTTTTCGTTGAAATAGACATTGAGGGCTTTGGCGTCGGTGCCGAAGTTCTTGCCCTTGATGATTACCTGGGTCGCTATCGGCCCGGTTTTAGGATAGAACGATTCGAGTTCGATGGGTTTGTCGGGTTGGTATCCCGAATTCCCCCCCTCGTCGCCGTCAGAGCACGCTGACAGCCCGATTCCTGCCGTCAGGCAGGCGAGCCATAAGTGTAACCGGCATTTGCAGTAGAAGTTTTTCATGAATGTTGGTTTTAGTAGGGTATATATTTAATAGGTTGACGCGTTGGTTGCGGCGGTTTTTATCCGGAATTCCCCGGGCGTGTCCCACGGTGCGGGAGATGCGGCCCGAACCCGATGCGGGACGGTCGGGGACAAAACGCACGGCGGCGACGGGACGATCCGTCCCGCCCCCGGGAAAGGGCGTATGAGCTGCATCGACGGTTTCTCCGTTGAGAAATAGAGGTAACGATTTAGCAACTGTGCGAATTTCAGCGTTTTACATTGCTATGCTGTCAAATAACTCTTTCATTTGCAAATATAACATCTTTTTCCGAAAGTATTAGATTATATTTATATATGGTTCTATTCTCCAATTCTTTATGATAAGTTAATGTTAAGAACGGAATATTTCCCTTTATGGAAAATTCATAATTTCCTGTACTCTTTATCTTTAATTTATCATCGTACAAGTAGAAATCTTTATCGTCGTTATTTATTAAGAAAATTTCATCACCTTGCTTATATGGTGGGCGTACAGGGTTGTTAATAGACAAATGTAAATAACTATCTACTATCTTTATTCTTAGATCAGTTGTTTCATGTGCAATATTGTCCTTTACTTGAATAGTTGTTTCTCCTTTTTGTTTAGGATATATATCTAAATTACCCATACCGATAGGGCTTGATAAATCTATTTTGACATCTAATATAGAGGGATCTTTTATCTCAACGGAGTAATCTTTATTTCCACTTCGTATCATTATACTTTTGGCTCCGATTAGAGGACGCTCGTAGTAATCTTTTTCAAAAGATAGATGATGTATATCTTCTGTTTTTTCATCATCACTGCAATTTGTAAAGCAGAAGCATAGAAATATTAGAAAAAAAAGTAAATAAGTTTTTGTTTCTCATAACTTTAGTACTTTTATTTTGATTTATAGTTCCGTATTTTCATATTTGGGGTATCACCAACATTTACTACAGATGTTGCCGTTTAATATAATATTCGGCAAGCTGTTTTTATGGTGTAACGCTCCGATATCGCTTTTTATATTTATTTCGTGGAGATTTTTCTTTGTTCATTTGATACCAAACTTTACGTTGCCATTCATATACAGCCAGTTTTTCATCATCAACATTATTTGTTTTCTCTATATAACTTCTAATACTTGGAGCATAAGGGTACTTGGACTGTATTATATCATCTACCAAATAGCCATTCAATCCTTTCAAATTATTGAATAAAAATCCTTGAAACATTAGGTTTATATAGTCTTTATTCTTATGTAGATATTGTTTATATGCTTTGTATGCATCAGATTTCATATAGTCTGTTGCTCTACTACTGAAATTTGGCTTTTTTAGTTCTTCTTTTAAAGCCTTTTCAAGTTTCTTGTATTCGGTAGAATCTTGTATGCTATACCAATAATGTTCCTCTGGTTTGCTTATTAAGTCTATCCATGCTTTGGCTTCCCAATAGTCAATGTTCATTCTTACAGAATCTCTTTGTTCTGGAGATAATTCATAGTATAAAGAATCCTTTTCCCAACCGTTAAAAACGACTTCAAGAGATTCTGACTTCTCTCTCATTATACCTTTGTAGATTTCTAGCAGTTTTTGGTCTGAAAAGGACGTTATCATGAATGTACCGCTTTCTATTCTGCAATTAACTTGCGGAGCAGTAATAATGGAATCATTAAATACAAATGCTATTTTTTTCCCAATAGACTTTTCTGTTTCATCGGCCCATTTGTTTAGCTTATGTTTGCTGATTTGTCCGCTTATAGCATATTTTCCGAAATAATCCTTTTCAAGTTTTAGCCCAGCCTTTTCGGTCGTGAATTTCCGTTCGTGTTCCTCCGAGTAGAGTTCCCCTGCATACTCCAACGGCTTTCCCTTGACGAGCGTTGCGGTTTGCCTTTCATCGAATCCCACAAGGCGGCAGAGGTTTTCGATACGGAGCATTTCACGGAAATAGGGAAACCATGCCGCAGCCTTTGCGATTACCGTTTTCAAGAAAGATATTTCCTCTTTGTGCTTCGCTTCCTTGTCCGCTATCTCCCTGCGGTGCTTCCGTTCTACTTCCGCCATCTGTCGGCTGTGGTCTGCCTGCATGGTCTGTATTCTATCTTGCAGGGCTTCGATGGTTTCCTCGTGGTCGGCTACCTCCCTATGTAGGGCGGTGTTCTCCCTCTCCAGCGTCTTGACCTTGTTACTGCCGAAAAGAGAACCAACGCTCTCGGCTATGTTGGCAGCTGCGGTGGTTGCCGCCCCTTTCAGCTTCTCGGTCTGTATCTCTTTTTTCGCCTGCCTTAATTCCTCCCGCGCCGTTTCTTTCTGCTGCTGCAAATCCACCACCTCCGCTTTCAGACTGTCGGCGAGTTTCTGTATATCCCGATAATACTGCTGCGTGGACTTGTGGCGAGCCTTCGAGCCGTCTATGCCCCTTTGCAGCCCGTATTTCGCCATCGCTTCGGCATAGGTATCTTGGTAGGACTTCAATTTCAGCCGTGTCATAATATCGTCTGCGCACAGTCTCACGGTGTCGGTCGGCTTTTTGCGGTATCGCTTCTTCGTCTGCTCCTCCCGTTTCCTGCGCTTGCGCTCTCCCTTGACGATGGGGACGAGCGTGACGTGTATGTGCGGCGTTTCCTCGTCCCTGTGCAGGTGAGCCGCCACGATGTTCTCCTTTCCGAACGTGTCGGCGAAGTATTTCAGATTGTCGGCGCACCACTCGTCCAAACGCCCCTCTTCCTCTATCCGCTTCATGTCCTCGTGCGTTCCCGATACGTTGATGCGGATTGCCCGTACTTGGTTGCTTCCGATTTTGCGTGTCAGCCCAGCTTCTTCCAATCTCCGCTGTATAGCCGCCGAACGGTCTTTCACTCCGTCGGGGTAGTCGATGAGCCTGCGGTTCAGGTGCGTGCGTGTGGGGTCGGCGTTCTTCGGTATGATGAAACGCTCGATATGTGCGGTCGTTCCGCTGTCGCTGCCGTGTGCCTTTTCCATGTGTAAAACTACGAAACCCATATATTCTTCCTTTCTTTTTTGGCTTGTGAAACAATGATTTTTTTGTATCTTCGGGGGCGGCAAATGCCGTCCCCGATGGGGTGTGCAGAGGGGCTTGCCCCTTGCCTTATTGGGGAATTTTCAGCGATACGTAGTATTGCGGCTCGGAAAATTCCCTAATAAGCTACGGTATTTTCTCAGTAAATACCCTGCGGCGTGCCGTCCGTCTGCCCGTTTCTGCGGTGGCTGTCCCTGCCGCCTGCTTACCCGTATAACCCCACCTTATTATTTCCCTTTCGGTCGGTGGGTGGCGGGGCGGTCGTTTCCGTTTTCAAAGGCTCTTTTGCACGGGGCGGTCGGATACAAGGTTTTCCCGATAAATACGCTCGCAGCGAAGCGAGAGGAAGATTTATAGGGAAACGGCGCAGCCGCCTGACCTTTTAGCCGACATAAAGCCCCGTGCTTGCTTTGCCTTTGTAAACGGAAATGATTGCTCCGCTTTCCCCTGAAAAGAGGAATTGAACCTGCAATATATATCACCATAGTGATAGGTTTGCATGTTTGCATGCTGGTATGCTGGTTTGCGTTGGTATGTTGATATGTTGGTATATCATCATGCTTTCCAACGGCTGTTGGGCTTGCCGTCCGAAACAACCGACACGAATACCGTCGTTTTTTCTTTTTCGCACGTGCATAATCCTTTCCAGCAATGCCTTGCGGACTTTCGTCGCCCCGAACGATTCGATACGGAAAGCGAGGACGGCTATCGTTTCGAGGTTGTAAACCTCCGCGCTGTATCTGTCCGATATGCGGATAATGCGTTTTATGTCATATATACTCAAAACTCCGCTTTTGCAGAGTGCCTTTATCCCTGCCCGAATCGTCGGGGCGATAACCCCGAACAGTTCGCAGATTTCTCGCTCGGTCATGGCGGTTGCGCCTATATCGCTCGGCAGGGAGATATTGCCCTGCCCGTCCATCGTGATAATGTTCCTTTCTTCTTTCATCGGTATTCTGCTCTTAATTAAATGGCTCGGCAGATATTCTTCTCCATGTCCTCCAACTTGTGCGACAAGGTTTCCATGTCTTGGCTTATCTTCTGGGCGGTGATTTTGGCGTAAATTTGGGTGGTTTTTATGTTCGTGTGTCCCAAAAGGCGGCTTACGGTTTCGATGGGTACGCCGTGCGACAGAAGCACGGTCGTGGCGTTCGTGTGTCTTGCGATATGGTAGGTCAAACGCACCTTGAAGCCACATTGCCTGCCTATATCTTTGAGTATCTTGTTACAGCTGCCGTTGCTCGGAACGGGGAAAACATGACCGTCCCGAGCCAGCCCCTTTGTATTTTCGATGATACGCTTGGGAACGTCCAAAAGGCGGATGTTCGATTCGGTGTTGGTTTTCTTTCTTCGGGTGATTATCCACAGGTTGCCGTCGAAGAATGTTTGCAGGCGGTCGGCGGTGAGGTTCTTCACGTCCGAATACGCCAAACCCGTGAAAACGGAAAAGACGAACAAGTCCCGTACAAGCTCGTGGGTGGCGTTCTTCATCGGTGCGTCCATAAGCGTCTGTATCTCCGTTCGGGTGAGGTAGCCCCTGTCCACGCTTTCGGGAGAGTTGATATATCCCGCAAAGGGATTAAAGGGCAAACGTCCGTCGTTCCTCGCAATGGAAACGATGTGTTTCAACACAATCATGTAGCCCCACACGGTATTGGTACGGCATTTCTTCTCCGTGCGCAAAAAATACTCGAAGTCGTTGATGAATGTGAGGTTTAGTTCCTTTAATGGAATATCCTCACGCTTGTAGCTATGGGGCAGGAACTCCCGAATATGGTTACAGACCGTCCGGTAACGGGTAAATGTACCTTGCGCCCTGCTGTGTCCGACTTTCTTCTCGAACTCGGCGTTGTGCTGCTCAAACAGCTTCAGCAAAGTTTCCTGCTTGACGCCGATACCGAGATAGGCGTCTTTGAGTTTGGCGGCGGTTACATAACCGTCCGTCTGCATTAACTCTTGATAGCGGCGGTTTACCTCCACACGGATTTTATCTACTGCAAGGTTGATTCTCTGTGCTTCGACGCTCTTGCCCAAGCACGGCTGTTCTTCACGTCCCACAAGCGTGGGGGAACATCCATTTTGCAACTGAACTGTTTAATCTCGCCGTCCACCGTGATACGGCACATCAGAGGCAGGTTGCCGTTAGGCTTCTCGCTGCCTTTCTTCACGTAAAATAATACCTTGAATGTACTTCGCATAACTCACTCCTTTTTTTGGTTACAAAATTAGTTCTTAGTGAGTTACCGACAGCTATGTAAATCTACGCAAAACGCAGAAAAAGAACCTTTTAGCAAGAAATTTGCACCCGTTACGGGAGTAACGAGGTGGTAACTGAACTTCTGCGCCGTTTGGCTTCGAGGTGGTATTTCGTTGGCTCTGCCCCATAGAAAAACAAAGCGTAACGAACGCTCTATCCCGGCCAAATCTTCCAATATCGTCTGCAAACGCTCGCCCAGGACGATCATCACCCGCTCGTCGTCGTAGTCGGACAATTCCGCGGCTGTCTGCTCGTTCGGGAAAGCCATCGCCACCAATTTGGCACTCAACACCGTCAGATAGGCCAGCGGAATAACCGGGGCTGTGCCCATTCCATCGCCCCGCACGGTGATCCGCTGCTGCGGAACCGCCAGACGCCCCGGTTTTTGGCCTTTTTTCTCGATGTTCCACAGCACGTTCTCCTCGGCCTGCGTGACATAGAGATTGAACGTCGATTCGTTCACATACTCGGCCCGGTCAGCCCAAAAATCGACGCCGTAATCTTCGGCCGTGAGATCGGCACAGATGCCGCAGTCGGGCATGTCGCGCATAATTGCCCGGAGGATGATGTTTTTGTCGGTCAGCTCCGCCGAGCGCAACTCTTTCAGGGCGGCGATGCAGATGCACACCTGCATCATGTAAAGGTGATTGATTGCCCGCAGGACTTTTTCGGAGCCGAAGTCGTTTTCGTTCATCATGGAGTTTTACGTTGTTCATCAATGCGTGTGCCGTTTTGCCGATTCGCATGCGGGAGTATCGGCATGAAAAAGGGGCGGTTCCGCTGAACACAGTGACGCAACTTCACTCAATAGAAGAATTCAACGCGGAAACCGCCCCCGGAGCAGGCCGGAGAATCCGCCCGCCCCGTAGATGCCGCGCAAACAGGCTGCCCGTTTCCATAGGGAGCAGGACGGCAAGACCAGATTATAAAGGGCCGGCCTTTCAGACAGGATTTATTAGCTGCGGCTGAAAGGCGGGATTTCCTGTTTTGCGCGGCAAAGCCGCATCCCAAAAGCCCGGGCACATGCTGCCAACTCCGCCGCACCGGATTGTACGGCGGGGCAGCGTTCCGTTGACCCTCGGCTGAAACTACATATAATAGTTTTCGACGAACGATTCGAAAAAAGGGGGAGGGAGTACGGATCCCATCCCCCTACCCAAAATATTGCCTTATGAAATTCGACGAATGGGCCTGACAATTTTGGGTATGTTACATATAATAGTTTTTGACGAACTATTCGAAAAAGAGAACGTTCCGCCGTGCCGGACGGCAAAATCCGCACATACCGATTCCGCCCGCTCCCAAGCAGGGGGCGGGTGCAATCCGCAGGTGCGGCGATAGTACGCATGGACGGCAGGACGCAACGGGGTTCCATAGATTCGTGTGGATTGTTGGAAATGCGCCCCGGATAGGCATAAAAAAGGGGGCGCGGTGTCAGCCCCATACGCAGGTCGTGGAAAACCTAAAGTTGGTAGCTGTCCTGCGCCCCTGTCGTGCCCCGCAAAAAATATGCGGGACATAACAAGGACTGACAACCATTATACCTGATTCAAACCCTCTCGAAAGAGGTTTCCACGTTTGCGTATGGTATAAAGAGTTGTTTACCCTTTATAGTTATGTCCGTCGGCTATGCCGAGTTCTGATAATTCCGCATAATCGTCTGTTTTAGTTTCTTTTAAGTGGCTTCGTGCCACCCCTTTTGGGAAACTTTTGCAGACTATTTGCAGGAATGATAAGCAAATATAGCGAAAATATGGACAGGTCAAAGCGGTTTACCAACTTTTTTCATAATTTTGTAGTTATGAAAAAGAGCGTCAACTTCTTACCCGAAAATAAACGGAACGACCTGAAACAGCTTGTCGATCTGGTTCGCCGGAACATAAAGGATGTCGGCATGGTTATCCTGTACGGCAGTTATGCCCGGAATACCCATGTCGATTACGACCAGCGCATCGAGTTCGGCGTACCGACCTACTTTATGAGCGATTACGACATACTGATCCTGACGCGCAAGCCAATCGGGGCGATTGAGTATTCGCTGTATGACAAAATTGCCGACGCTTTTTTTCAGCACAAGAACAGACCTTTCCATACCAAGCCCCAATTTATCAATTACGGGATAGACGACTTCAACTATGCGCTCTCAAAAGCCCACTATTTCGAAACGGAGATAAAACGACAGGGAATTATTCTGTATGATTCGGGTGAATACAAGTTGGCCCGCCGCCGCAAGTTGAATTTCGACGAGATTCAGGAGCGGGCGCAGAAATATTATGATGACAATTTCAAACCGAAAGCGATTGAGTTCATTCTTTTAAATATTGATTCTTATAATAGGAAGAATTATAAAATGGCTTCATTTAACTTGCATCAAGCCACAGAAAATCTTTTGCGTATAATAGAATTAGTATTTACTTTATATAGCCCCAAAGAACACAGACTTACTGAATTGATGAATCGCTGCAAGCGGTTTACGACCGAAATATTCAAAGCGTTTCCACGCGACACGCCGGAGGAAGAACGACTTTTCAAACTTTTGGAACGGGCTTATGTCGAATCCCGCTATAATCCCGATTTTGAAATAACGAAAGAGGACATCGACGCGCTGCTGCCGAAAGTCGAACGCCTGCGCGACATCGTGGAACGGGTCTGCACGGCGCAGATCGACTACTACGCCCGGCAGAAAAACAAATAACCGCTACTATGGCAAATGAAATTGAAGCCTATACGAATTTTCTGTTTTACAATTCGGAGGACGGCAAAACCAGCATACAGGTAATTGCCGACGCCGACGCCGAAACCATTTGGACGACCCAGAAAGGAATGGCTCAAATTTTCGGCGTGGAAGTCCCTGCAATCAGCAAGCACCTGAAAAATATCTTCGACAGCCGCGAACTTGACGAAAAAGCAGTTGTTTCCAAAATGGAAATAACTGCCGACACCAGAATCAGCCCCCACAACCCGAACTTATGAATGATATAACCCTTATCCAAAATAAAATCTACGAAATCCGCGGCCAGCGCGTGATGCTCGACTTCGACCTGGCACCACTGTACCAAGTTCAAACAAAAGTTTTGAAACAGGCGGTACGCCGTAATATCGAACGATTCCCCGCGGATTTCATGTTTGAAATAACCATAGATGAGTATAACTCATTGAAAGACAGTTTGAGGTCACAAATTGTGACCTCAAACAAAGGAGGCACGAGATATATGCCTTTTGCTTTTACCGAGCAAGGTGTATCCATGCTTTCGAGCGTATTAAGAAGTGACGCCGCTATTCAGGTGAATATCGCTGTCATGCGGGCCTTTGTCGCCATGCGCAACTACATCACTACAACGACGACACTGACGGCCGAGCTGTCCGAAATCCGCGCGAAACTGGCTTTGCTCGAACGTACCGACGAGGACAACGCCGAAGCCATAAACGATCTGTCGGAAGATATGCGCAAGGAATTGGACAATATCTATCAGGCAATCGCCGCCCTGTCTGTCAAAACCCCGCAGGCCCGCAAGCAGCCCCGGCTGATCGGATATAAAACGCCGGAAAAATAGTTGTCGCATGAAACGGTTGCTGAACCGTACCCCATGCAGGTCTTTCCCTGCGGCACCGAACTGCTGTAGCCAAAGTGCGGAGTAGATTTTTGATAGGCAACCGGGCATCGGAGCCATTAACTGCTCCGATGCCCGGTTCCTTATTTACCGCCGTTCAGTTTGCCGCGGCGAACACTTGGCCGATCTTCTGCATTTCCCGTCCGATAAGCTGTTCGGAGCGTTTTATCAATGGCCTGAAAACGAAATAATTCCGCATGTCGTTGATATACAGGATTGTTTGCGCTGATTTGCGGCTATCTGCCAACAAAAAAGGTCTTCTTTCGAAGACCTTTTCGGGTGGAAGATGGGGCTCGAACCCACGACCTTCGGAACCACAATCCGACGCTCTAACCGACTGAGCTACATCCACCGTGTGACCGTCGAACGGTCGTATCGGGATGCAAATGTAATACACTTTTTTTGTCCGTGCAAAAAAAACGGTGAAAAATCTTCGGGAAAATGCCCCGGGTGACAAAATGGCAGGCCGGACTGTACCTTTGTCACCTGGCGTCTGCCAAAAAACGGTTGGCACATCTATTGATGGGACTATGGGTGCTAACGCGCAACAAACTATTCAATAATAAACTAAAAACTGAAAAGCTATGAATGTAAAACCATTATCGGATCGTGTACTCGTCCTCCCGAATCCCGCGGAGGAGAAGACGGCCGGCGGACTGATCATCCCCGACACGGCGAAGGAGAAACCGCTGGCAGGTAAAGTAGTCGCTGTGGGCCCCGGTACTTCGGAGGTCAAAATGGAAGTCAAGGTCGGCGACCAGGTACTTTACGGCAAGTATGCCGGGCAGGAGATCCAGGTCGACGGCGTGGATTACCTGATCATGAAGCAGAACGATATTTTGGCGATTATCTGACGATAACCGGTCGTCATGACCTCGAAATTTTTACATTCCCTCTGAAAATCCCTTTGAAATGGGGGACTCCGGGGATAAGCTTATGAACGAATATAAAATATAAAGTTATGGCAAAAGATATCAAATATAATGTTGAGGCGCGCGAGCTGCTCAAGGAGGGTGTCGATGCGCTGTCGAACGCCGTAAAGGTCACGCTCGGTCCCAAAGGCCGCAATGTGATTATCGACAAGAAATTCGGTGCGCCGCAGATCACCAAGGACGGTGTGACGGTGGCCAAGGAGGTGGAGCTGGAAGACGCTTTCGCCAACATGGGCGCCCAGATGGTACGCGAGGTCGCTTCGAAGACCAACGACGATGCCGGCGACGGTACGACGACCGCCACGGTGCTCGCACAGTCGATCATCGGCGTAGGCCTGAAGAACGTGACGGCCGGTGCCAATCCGATGGATCTCAAACGCGGCATCGACAAGGCCGTGGCCAAAGTGGTCGAGTCCCTGCGCAAGCAGAGCCAGGAGGTGGGCTCGGATTTCGACAAGATCGAGCAGGTGGCCACTATTTCGGCCAACAACGACGAGACGATCGGTAAGCTGATCGCCGAGGCGATGGCCAAGGTCAACAACGAAGGCGTGATCACCGTCGAGGAGGCCAAGGGTACCGAGACCCACGTGGAGGTCGTAGAGGGTATGCAGTTCGACCGCGGTTATATCTCGGCTTACTTCATGACCGATCCCGAAAAGATGGAGGCACAGCTCGAAAAGCCTTACATCCTGATTACCGACAAGAAGATTTCGACGATGAAGGAGCTGATGGGCGTGCTCGAGCCGGTGGCGCAGAGCGGCCGTTCGCTGCTGATCATCGCCGAGGACGTGGACGGCGAGGCGCTTTCGGCGCTCGTGGTCAACAAGCTGCGCGGCACGCTGAAGATCGCCGCCTGCAAGGCTCCGGGCTTCGGTGACCGCCGCAAGGAGATGCTCGAGGATATCGCCATCCTGACGGGTGCTACGGTGATCTCGACCGACAAGGGTATGAAGATGGAGGATACCGACCTTTCGATGCTCGGAACGGCCGACAAGGTGACGCTCAACAAGGAGAACACCACGATCGTCGACGGCGCCGGCAAGAAGGAGGAGATCGCGGCCCGTGTGGCTCAGATCCGCTCCTCGATCGACAAGGCTACGTCGGACTACGACAAGGAGAAGCTGCAGGAGCGTCTGGCCAAACTGGCCGGCGGTGTGGCCGTACTCTATGTGGGTGCCGCTACCGAAGTCGAGATGAAGGAGAAGAAAGACCGTGTGGACGACGCGCTGGCCGCAACCCGCGCCGCAGTCGAAGAGGGTATCGTTCCGGGCGGCGGTGTGGCATACATCCGCGCTACGGCGGCTCTCGAAGGCATGAAGGGCGACAACGAGGACCAGACGACGGGTATCCAGATCGTGAAACGTGCGATCGAGGAGCCGCTGCGTCAGATCGTCGCCAATGCCGGCGGCGAAGGCTCGGTTGTCGTCAACAAGGTGAAGGAGGGCAAGGATGCCTTCGGTTACAACGCCCGCGACGACAAGTATGAAGACTTGTTGAAGGCCGGTATCATCGACCCGACCAAGGTGTCGCGTGTCGCGCTGGAGAATGCCGCTTCGATCGCTTCGATGTTCCTGACCACCGAGTGCGTGCTGGCCGAGAAGAAGTCCGACGCTCCCGCCATGCCTGCAATGCCCGCAGGCGGTATGGGCGGCATGATGTAATCATCGGTTCGCAATATGGAAAACCGGAGCCTCCGCTGAGGCTCCGGTTTTTGTTTTGCCGCGAAGCGGTCGAAGCGGCATTCTCCGGCGCCGCGGGCGGTTGGCCGGGAGGGGTTCCGTCCGGGGCGGCGGGTACTTCGTTGGCCGCAGGGCTATTCCTGTCCGCACATTTGCGGTTCGGCATCTATCATATGCCGGCCGAGCCGATCTGTGCCCCGGCGAATTGCCCGGGCTTGTAGTGTCGGCTGCGTCTTTGTCGCTCATGCGCCCGGGAGCCATGAGCCGGGTGTGTGGCAGTCCGAAATGCCGTCGATGCGATAGGCCATTGCTATGATCGGCAGGCCGAATGCGAAAATTACAGCCTCAGGCCCTGCCGGTGCGGCAGGCGGGCTTTGAAAATGAAATTGGGCTGTATTGAGTGCGTTTTTGGCTGATTTGTTTGGTGTTTGAGGCGGGAATATCTAACTTTGTCCGAGCAAAATAATCGGTTCCCAGGAGTGGGGAAGAAGTGCAACGGGAGATGCGGAACCATTTTATTAATCTAACACACCCACAATGAAGAAAATTACCATCTTAATGCTGGCCTTCCTGGCTGCCTCCTGCATTGAGAAAAGCGATGTCCGTCCCGGCAGTCCCGTGGACGTCGACATCGACCATTACCAAATGGCCGGCACGTACGATGTCCCCGTGAAAGAAGGTTGCATCACCGTAGTGAAGGCATACGGGGTGACGCTGGCCGAAGCCGAAAGCCCCATGACGATCTGGGTGCCGCGGATGACCCTGACCCGTTCGGACGAGGGGTTGACGACGACGTTCGTCCCGCGCGATGAGTACCCCAATTTCGCAGGCAACAAATCGCAGTTGTTCCAGGTAGTATGTTTCGAGGACTCCAGGCGCGGGGATTACGATTACAACGACCTGGTCATCCATGTGCTGTACCAGACCCGGCAGAACATTTTCGGGTTCGGCGTACAGCCCGTGGCGTTGGGGTCGACGAAATCCATCAAACTGGGATGTGTCGTTTACAAGGGCGGCAAGCGTATCTTCAAGGGGTTGATCACCCCCGAAGGTGCCGATTGCCGGTCGCAGTATTTCAAGTCGATGGAAGGGACGCTCAACACCTACGACAAGGCCAATATCAAGGTCGGGGAGTACCTGGGATCGACGATCCGCAACTGGGATGTGTCGAAGATCGAAGGGAACGGCCCGATGCGCGTTGAGTGGTATATCGAGGTGGATAACGGCGTGGAACTCTATGCCTTGTCGACTGCCTACCTGAACGATTCGTTCGACAAGGACAAATTGCCCTACGGGCTGGTGATCACCGCCACGGGGACGGAGTATGTCGACGAGAACGGCGGCTACCTCTGCGGGTTCGACTGGTTCAACTATCCGCGCGAATCGGTGCATATCAAGGAGGTTTATCCCGAGCTGTGGAACTGGCTGACTACGGACAGCAGCTATGATTTTGCCGATATTTACGATGGCAGAAATGTCCCTGCGAATGCTTGCCCTGCCGCCGACCTGGGGCTGTTCGAAGCCCGGACGATCGACGTCACCAACAGGAAATACCGGGCTGACTGAGCCCGTGCCGATAGCGGCCGAGGCGGGTTGCGGTGCCGTCGCCGATTGAAAAAAGCAACCCTGCGGGGTTGCTTTTTTTATGTGCGGGCTTGTTGTCATGCGCTGCGTGCCCCGGGGATGCCGGATTGTGCGATGCACGGCGTTGAATGCCCGATACCGGCGGCGTGTGCTGCGCCATTGCCGCCCCTGTTCCCTGCTCCCGGTTCCGATCTTTTGGCAGGACAGGGCCGCATTTTTTGTCAGGGCATCCACTCCAGAATCCCCGTCACGGGGTGGGCGGCACGCCAGGCTTCGAATTCCGTGTAGGTGCCCACGCCGTCGCGCAGTACGGCCTGGTAATATTCGATACCCATGATCTTCTCCGCCTCCGGGGTTTCGTATTTGAGCCGGAGGATCGTTTCGCGCGTCCGGTCGGTCAGCACGGCGGCGATGCGGTCGGCTACCCGTTCGAAATAGCCGTCGTAGGCCGAACCCCGGGGCATGTGGATCATGTCGATCTGCCATAACTGGTCGTCGGCATCGGCATACCAGGCATGCCATTCGAGGCATTGGTCGGGGGCGTCGAGCAGGTTGTTGAAGGTGATGCTGCGGATGCGGCTGTTTTCGGCCAGGCGGGCCATGGCTGCGAAGCTGTCCGCAACGCGCAGGGGCGATGAGTAGATGTGGAAGTCGATGTCGCGGTGCGTCATCAGCAGTCCCGTGCGGAGCGACCCGACCAGGTTGGGTTCGGCGCCGACGGAGCGCCATGCGGCTTCGAGCCCGGAGTCGCGGATAACCTCGCGGGCGCGCTGCTGGTTGGCGGCCGCAATCTTCGTCAATTCATTCATTGTGCGGTAAATGTCGGGGTCAATATACGGAGTTCATAAAGTGCGCCGGACAAAAGGTTCGTTCCGGCCGGCGGGTAGTTGCGTGTGCGGTTATTTGCCCAGCAGAATGCGTGCCTGGGCTATGGCGGCATCGGTGATGCGGCTGCCGGAGAGCATCTTGGCGATCTCGGTGATGCGCTCCTCGTCCGTCAGGCGCGTGATGTCGGTGCGCCCGTCGCGTTTGTAGACCACGAAATGGGCTGCGCCTTTCGACGCCACCTGCGGCAGGTGGGTGATGTCCACGACCTGCAACGTCGCGGAGAGCGATTCGATGATCTCGCCCATGGCGTCGGCGATGCGCCCCGAGACGCCCGTGTCTATTTCGTCGAAGATGACCGTCGGCAGCTGCATGCACCGGGCCAGCAGGGATTTGAGCGCCAGCATGACCCGCGAGAGCTCACCGCCCGAGGCGATACGTTCGACGCTCTGGGGCGTCGCGTTGCGGTTGGCCGAGAAGAGGAATGCCACGCCGTCGCCTCCCGTGCGCCCGAGGTCGGGGAGCGGGGTGAGCGCCACTCGGAATACGGTTTCGGGCATGCCCAGCTGTGCGAGCGTCGCCAGTATCTGTTTTTCGAAGGCCGGGGCGGCTTTTGCGCGTGCCTTGTGCAGCCTGTCGGCCAGCGAGCCGGCCTTCTGTGCGGCTGCGTCCAGTTCTTTTTCAGCCGCTGCGATCTCTTCGTCGCCGTGTACGATGGCGGCGAGCTGTGCGGCATAGCAGTCGCGGGCTGCGATCAGCTCCGCTTCGGAGGCGACGCGGTGCTTTTGTTGCAGGGCGTAGAGGGCGTCGAGGCGTGCGGCGAGTTTGGCCAGCCGTTCGGGGTCGGCGTCGAGGCGTTCGCTGTCGGCGGCTACGGCGTTGTCGATGTCCTTCAGCTCCTCGAGTACGGAGTGCAGGCGTGCGGCGTATTCCCCGGCCGCGGGGAAATGTTCGCGGATGCGTGTCAGGTCGTTCTCGGAATTTTTCAGGAGCGTGAGCACCCCGGTTTCGTCGGCATCGAGGGCGTTGCGGAGCGTAGTGAGCACCTCGCCGATGCGGTCGGCGTTCTCCAGTACGGCCAGTTCTTCCTCGATGGCGGCCTGCTCCCCTTCGCGGAGGTTGGCGGCGGTCAGCTCTTCGCTCTGGAAACGCAGCCACTCCTCGTCGCGGCGGCCGTCGGCGGCCGCTTCGCGCAGGGCTGCGAGCTGGCGCCGCAGTTCGGAAAGCCGGGCGTACTGCGCCGTGTACTGCGCGAGCAGCTCCCCGTTTCCGGCCACGGTGTCGAGCGCCGAGGTGCGGAACTCTTCCGAGGAGAGGATCAGGTTCTGATGTTGCGAGTGGATGTCGATCAGGCGGGTGCCGAATTCGCGCAGCTGGGCCAGTTGCACCGGGAGGTCGTTGATGAAGGCGCGGCTCTTGCCGGTCGGGGTTATCATGCGCGTTACGGTAGTCTCCGGCGCATAGTCGAGGTCGTTCCCGGCGAAGAAAGCCTCCATGTCGCGCCCCGAGAGGTCGAAAGTACCCTCGACCACGCAGTTGCGCGCCGCGTCTTTCATGGCCGAGCCGTCGTTCTTGGCTCCGAGCAGCAGGCCCAAAGCACCGAGCAGGATGGATTTGCCGGCTCCCGTCTCACCCGTGATGATGTTCAGGTGGGGATCCAGCTCCATTTCGAGCTTGTCGATAAGCACGTAGTTCTCAACCGACAGACGGCGTAACATGGCGGTCTTTATTTTAACAGTGATTCGATTTTGTCGACGATACGTCCGGCTACTTCGCTCTTCGGCATCAGGGGCAGCGGCTCGCGGCCGTTGCGGTCGATGAAGGTCACCTTGTTGGTGTCGCCGCGAAATCCCGCGCCGGCGTCGCGCAGCGAGTTGAGGACGATGAAATCGAAGTTCTTTCGCGCGAGCTTTGCCTCGGCGTTGGCCTGTTCGTCGTGTGTTTCGAGGGCAAAGCCGACCAGCAGGCGGCCGCCTTTGGCGGCTCCCAGCTCTGCGGCGATGTCGCGCGTACGGCGCAGGGTGATGTGCATTTCGCCCTCGCCCTTCTTGAGCTTGGTCTGCGAAACCGCGTCGGGCGTATAGTCCGCCACGGCGGCGCACATGACAGCGCCGTCGGCGCCGTCGAAAGCCCCGGTCGCGGCGTCGTACATCTCGGCGGCAGAGAGCACGTCCACGCGCTCCACGCCCGGAGGTGTCGGCAGCGACGTGCGCCCCGTGACGAGGGTCACCTGCGCACCGCGCGCGGCCAGCGCTCCGGCGATGGCGTAGCCCATTTTGCCCGACGAGTGGTTCGAGATGAACCGCACGGGGTCGATGGCTTCGATCGTGGCGCCTGCCGTTACGACGAAGCGTTTACCGGACAGGTGCTTTTTTTTTTCGGGGTTTTCCGCGGCGAGGAGGGTGCCGACATAAGCGGCGATTTCCGCAGGTTCGGCCATGCGTCCCTTGCCCGTGAGCCCGCTGGCGAGCTCCCCTTCGGCGGGTTCGGCGATCCGCACGCCGTGTCCGGCCAGCCGGCGCAGGTTCTCCTGGGTCGTGGGGTGGGCGTACATGTCCAGATCCATGGCGGGGGCGACGACCACCGGGCAGCGGGCCGAGAGGTAGGTCGTCAGCAGCAGGTTGTCGGCGATGCCGCATGCCATTTTGGCCAGCGTATTGGCCGTGGCGGGGGCGATCAGGTAGCAGTCTGCCCACTCGCCGAGCGAGACATGGGAATTCCAGGCCCCGTTCTCGGGGTCGAAGAACTCCACGAGGATCGGGTTCCTGGAGAGCGTGGCCATCGTCAGCGGGGTGATGAACTGCTTGGCCAGCGGGGTCATCACGACACGCACCTCGGCGCCCGCCGTCCTCAATAAACGACAGAGCACAGCCGCCTTGTAGGCCGCTATGCTTCCCGTGATGCCCAGCAGTATGTGCCGTCCGGCCAATCCTTCGGCCGGACAGGCAGTGCCTGCGCCGGGGCCCTGTATGCCACCTCCCTGCAAATTCATGGCGGTATCGTTAGGACTCCTTGGCCTCTTTGTTCTCTTTGTAGAAGAGTTCGCCGTCGAGGAACTCCTCGGTGGCGATGATCGCAGGCTTGGGCAGGCGTTCGTAGTAGCGCGAGATTTCGATCTGCTCGCGGTTCTCGAAGGTCTCCTCCATGGTGTCCGTGGGCGATGAGAAGTCGGCGAGCTTGCGGTTCAGCTCGGTCTTCAGCTCGGTTGCGATCTGGTTGGCGCGGCGGGCGATGATGTTCACCGTTTCGTAGATGTTGCCCGTTTCCTTGTCCAGATCCACCAGCTTGCGCGTGATGGTGTTGTTGGGGATGTTCTTCTTGATTTCCATTGTTATATGTTGTTGTCTTTGTCTTCGTCCTTCTTGTTGCGGTCGAGGTAGTCCCGTGCGTGCTTGGCCATGCGGTCGACCTCCTTGGTGTATTTCGATTCGGGGAACTCCTCCTTGAACGAGAGGTAGGAGTCGAGCATCGAGAGATAGCGGTCGGTCTGCTTGTTGGCGATCGAGTTGTTGGCGAAGCGGTAGCTGGCGTCCACGATCAGGTACATGATCTCTTCGCGGTGATTGCTGTCCGGGAATTGTTTGAGCGCATTTTTCAGCGATACGATGGCCGATTTGTAGCGGCCTATCTTATAGTAGGTGTATGCGTTCAGGTAGGACTTGTCGTGCAGGCGCTGCGTCAGTTCGCCGTTGATCTGCTTGAAATCCTCGACGCGGTCGCTGTGAGGGTAGCGCGACATGAACTCGTTGATGGCGATCAGTGCCTGCCCGGTCATCGTCTGGTCGCGCGAGGGGCCGGGCGAGAGGTAGTAGAAGCAGAGTGCGTACATGCCTTCGGCGTCTTCGATGAAGGCGCTGCGGCCGAACTTGCGGCGGAAATCGTCGAACAGGGCCGAGGCGGTGTCATAGTCGCGGTTCTTGAACTTGCAGCGGGCGTTGAAGAACGAGACGCTGTCTTCGCGCGGCGTGCCGATGTAGTAGTGCTGGACGCCCTCGAAGAGCGTCGAGGCACGCGACCACTTCTCTTTCTGGTAGTACTCCAGCGCCTTGCTGTAAATCAGTTCGGGTTGTCCGCTTTTGAGCAGGGAGTTGATGCCTGCGCATCCGCTAAATGCGGTGACCAGAATCACCCCGCACACGGCGTATAAAAAAGTCTGCTTCATTGATAAATCTTTTACGGCGCTTTATCGCGCAAAGTTACGCATAAATTAACGATTTCCAAAAAAAATTATTGTGCGTAACAATAAGGTGCCGCGCCGTATTTCCCGCTCCCGCCCGGGCGGGAGGCCTGCGGGCCTCCCGGGATGCCGCACGGCGGCATCCGAATCCGTGGCCGGAGGTGCTTCCGGCGCCGGTGGCGGACGGAGGGGAGCCTCTGCCCGGCGGTGGGGGCAGACAGGCGGCGAGAGGGAAAAATTACGGAAATCAGGGGGGCTGCGCGCCGGGCCCGGTGCGGAAATGCCGATCCGCGGCTTGCGCTACATCAGGGGCGAGACCAGCCGCAGCGCGTCGCCCAATGTGCGCCGCCACGCCGCGGGCCGCCATGTTTCCCGCGCGATCCGGCGGCACGAGGCCAGGTCGTCGTCGTAGGTGGCCGAGAGTGCCCGCACGACGCTCCGGTCGCGGATGAAAGCCGTGACTTCGAGGTTGTCCAGCAGGCTGCGGTAATCCATGTTCGCCGTGCCGACCGAGGCGGTATCCTCGTCGACGATCAGCAGCTTGGCGTGCAGGAAGCCGTTGTCGTAGCGGTAGAGTTCGACCCCGGCGTCGAGCAGGTCGCCGATGTAGGAGTCGGAAATCAGGTCGGTGAACGGCGAGTCGCTGCACGAGGGGATCATCACCTGTACCCGCACCCCGCCGCGCGCTGCCAGCCGGAGCGCGTCGAGCAGCATCGCGGGCGGCAGGAAGTAGGGCGAGGATATGCGCACCCTGCGCTGCGCCCGGACGATGGCCGCGGCGAACGCCTCGGCGATGGTCAGCCGCGAGGGCCCCTCCTCGGCCCAGGCCAGCTGGATCGGCAGCCGCCGCCGGATGCCGTGCGGGGCGATGTAGCGGCGGCTGTCGAGGTATTCGCCGCGTACGCGCGCCCAGTCGGCGATGAAGAGCCGTTGCAGGTCGGCCACGGCGTCGCCCTCCACGCGCAGGTGTTCGTCGCGCCATTTACCCATGTAATCCCCGTCGAGGTAGTATTTGGCGATGTTTATGCCGCCCAGGTAGGCGACCTTGCCGTCGGTGACCACTATCTTGCGGTGGTTGCGGTGCGTGACGCGCGTGGTGAACCACGGGAAGCGGATCGGTTCGAAAGCCGCCGTCTCTACCCCCGCGTCGTGCATGCGGCGCAGTGTCTTGCGGCTCAGGCGCCACGAGCCGACGGCGTCGTAGATGACGCGCACTTCGAGTCCCGCGCGGGCTTTGCGGATCAGGATTTCGGCGATGGTGCGTCCGATGCGGTCGTCGCGGATGATGTAGTACTCCATGTGGATCGAGCGCGTGGCCCGTTGCAACGAGGCGATCAGTGCCGTGAAGGCGTTGTTGCCGTTGTGGAGCAGCCCGACGCGGTTGTACCGGGTGGGGCGTGTGCCGCATCCGTGGGCGATGATCTGTTCGAGGCGGTCGCCGCGGCAGGCGGGGCAATCCGCCGCGGGGCCGTTGCGGCGGTAGCCGGCCAGTATGTAGAGCAGCGTGCCGGCGACGGGCAGCAGCAGGATCAGCGCCAGCCAGGTCGCTGCCGAGGCGGGGACGCGTTGCTGGCGCGTGACGACGGGGACGGCCATGAGCGCCCAGGCTAAGTGGAGCAGGAGTACGATATACATATCCCGCGCGAGGCGCATACTCCGTGCCATGCGCCGCGAAAAAAGATTTGGAAATTAGAAAATAACTTTTTATCTTTGCTGTATAATGGAAACAGGGTTCTGGCCTTCACCGGTCAGGATTCTTATTTTTTTACGTTGTTTGTTTTACAGGGTTCCCCCGCTGCAAAGGGGAATACAGGAGGATTTTGGATGTGGGACGGGCATCTGCGGATGCCTAATGTGAGTTCGACGGGCCCCATGTTCGGAATCTTTCGCAGCGTTATGAAATTCAAGTGCGTCGGACTCGTTTAATATTATGGCAAAAGAGATTATTTATCTGACAGCGGAGGGTTACAAGAAACTCAGGGACGAGCTCGACCACATGCGCTCGGTGGAGCGTCCGGCTATATCGGCGGCTATTGCCGAAGCACGCGACAAGGGAGACCTGTCGGAAAACGCCGAATACGACGCGGCCCGGGAAGCGCAGGGTATGCTGGAGATGCGTATAGCCAAGCTGGAGGATTCGCTTGCCAACGCACGGGTGATCGACGAGTCGAAGATCGACAAGAGCAAGGTGCAGATACTGAGCAAGGTGTCGCTGCTGAACCACAACACCAAGAAAGAGGTGGCTTACACGATCGTCGCCGAGCACGAAGCCAACCTGCGCGAAGGCAAGCTGGCCATCGGCACGCCCATCGCCAAAGCCCTGCTGGGACACAAGAAAGGCGACTGCGTCGACGTGGCGGTGCCTGCCGGGACGATCCATTTCGAGATCCTCGACATCAGCATCTGAGGCGCCCGATCCGCAGGGTGGCGGCGCCGCATCGTCCGCCTCCCGGCATCCGGGTACGTGGACACGACATATATCCCCATTTTAGGGTATTTTTGCAGGGCCGTTTTGAACGGCCCTTTTTTATTGCTATCTTTGGCTCGGAAAGATGATACGCTACGCACCCAAAAGACTCTATGCGGCTTTGCTGCTGTTGGTTCTGCTCGCGGCCTACGCGGGGCAGAAGGTGCATATCTACAACGAAGACCATGCGCATTTCTCCGCGCACTGCGGCGATCTGGTGCCCGACAACGGTGCCCATACGATCATCGTCGACAGGTGTATCATCGACGATTTCTATTTCTTCCCCTACCTCGACATCGCGCCGACCGTGCACTCGTTCTATGCAGAGATGCTGGCCGTGCTGCTGCCCGAGGCAACCCGCTGCAAACTCTATGAGCAGGCGTCGGGCATTTCGCTGCGTGCGCCCCCTGTCGCGTAACCGGCGATCCCCTCCATTTTCCTGATTCATATTCCGGGTGCATGCAGCCCGGCCCATACTATTTATTATCTGACAAGCAATGAAAAAATATATTTTGCTGGCACTCGTCATGTGCCGGTGTGTACTGGTACTTGGTGTCGAGGCGCCGAAGAAAAGTACCGATGCCAATATCTTCGGCCATGTGGTCGACCGCGACACGCATGAACATATTCCCTATGCGACCATCGCCGTGACGGGCACGGCATTCGGCACCACGACCGACGCTTCGGGGCATTATTTCCTGAAAAACCTGCCCGAGGGCGCGCTGACGCTCGAAGTCCGCGCGTTGGGTTATGCCTCGCAGACGCAGCAGGTGACGCTTCGACGTGGACAGACGGCCGAACTGAATTTCGAGGTGGTGCAGAGCGGCATTTCGATGGACGAGGTGGTCGTCTCGGCCAGCCGCTCCGCCCGGCTGCGGCGGGAAGCGCCTGCGCTGGTGAGCGTGCTGGACGCCGCGCTGTTCGAGAAGACCGCTTCGTGTCTGGCGCAGGGGCTTTCGTTCCAGCCCGGCGTGCGGGTCGAGGACGACTGCCAGAACTGCGGCTTCGTGCAGGTGCGCATCAACGGACTCGACGGCCATTATTCGCAGATTCTCGTCGATTCGCATCCGGTCTTTTCGGCCCTGACGGGCGTCTACGGACTGGAGCAGATTCCGGCCAACATGATCGAGCGGGTCGAGGTGCTGCGCGGTGGCGGTTCGGCGCTGTACGGCTCGTCGGCCATCGGCGGCACGATCAACGTCATCACCAAGGAACCTTCGCGCAATTCGGCGCAATTGGCGCATACGCTGACCTCGCTCGGCGGCAGCAACTCCTACGACAACAACACGATGCTCAATGCGTCGCTCGTGACCGAGAGCGGCCGGGCGGGGCTTTGCGTCTTCGCTCAGAACCGCCACCGTTCGGGGTACGACCACGACGGCGACGGCTTCACCGAAGTGCCCGTCATCAACAGCCAGTCGGTGGGCATGCGTTCGTTCTTCCGTACGGGCGCCTATTCGCGCATCACGGCGCAGTACCACCATATCAACGAATTCCGCCGCGGCGGCGACCTGCTGGACCTGCCGCCCCACGAGGCGATGGTGGCCGAGCAGACCGACCACTCGATCGACGGCGGGCAGCCTTTCGTTCGACATCTCGTCGGCCGACCGCCGCAACCGTTTCAATGCCTATGCGTCGTTCCAGAATACGGCGCGCAAGAGCTACTACGGCAGCAAACAGGATCCCGATGCCTACGGGACGACGCACGACCTGACCGTAGCGGCGGGGATGCAGTATATCCACGAGTTCAGGAAGCTGCTGTTCATGCCCTCGGAACTGACCTTCGGTACGGAGTACAGTTACGACGACCTGGGCGACCGTTCGATCGGCTATGATATCCACACCGACCAGACGGTGCATATCGTGGGTGCCTATCTGCAGAACGAGTGGAAGACCAGGAAGTGGTCGCTGCTTGTCGGCGGCCGCCTCGACAAGCACAACCTCGTAGACCATGTGATTTTCAGCCCGCGCGTCAACGTGCGTTTCAACCCGTCGGAAGCGGTGAACCTGCGCGTGAGCTACGCCGGGGGCTACCGGGCCCCGCAGGCCTTCGACGAGGATATGCACATCGCCATCGTGGGCGGCAAGCGGGTCCGCATCCGGCTCGCCGACGACCTCAAGGAGGAGCGTTCGCACAGCGTGAGCCTTTCGGCCGACCTTTACCATACGTTCGGGAAAGTGCAGACCAACCTGCTGGTCGAGGGGTTCTATACGATCCTCGACGATGTGTTCGCGCTGCGCGACATGGACGATGCGGCCGACGGCGGTAAGGTCAAGGAACGCTACAACGGTTCGGGGGCCACGGTGCGCGGCTTCAATGTCGAGGGGCGCGCGGCCTTTACCCGCTGGTTCGAGTTGCAGGCGGGCGTGACGCTTCAGCAGAGCCGTTACAAGGAGCCCGAATTCTGGAGCGAGGACGCAGAGGTGCCGCCTGTGCGCCGGATGTTCCGCACGCCCGATGCCTACGGCTATTTCACCGCGTCGTTCAAACCGGTGCGGAATTTCACGGCCGACCTGTCGGGAACCTGCACCGGGTCGATGCTGGTGCAGCACATGGCCGGGTCGGGCGTCGCGCAGGACGTGGCCGTCTCGACCCCGTCGTTCTTCGACATGAATATTCGCCTGTCGTACGACGTGCGGATTTACAAGGAGATAACCATGCAGCTTTACGGTGGCGTGCAGAACCTGTTCAACGCCTACCAGAAGGATTTCGACAAGGGCGTAGACCGCGATTCGGGCTACATCTACGGCCCGTCGCTGCCCCGCAGCTGGTTCGTCGGTGCGAAGTTCAGTTTCTGATCCGCAAAGAGGGATGCCCCAAAGGAGGCCGTCCGGCGTCCCGAAGGGAATACGAAAAAGCGCATGCAGCATAGCTGCATGCGCTTTTTTCGCGGCTCCCGATCCCGGATACGAAAAACGTCCCGAAATCCGGGACGTTTTTCTTTCGTATCTGTCGCAGCGCGGAATTAGATCGCCTTGATTTCGTGGAGCACGTTGTTGGTCTTGCGGACCGCGTCGGCCGAAGCTGCGAACTTCTCGGCCTCTTCTTTCGAAAGGTCGATCTTCACGATCTTCTCGATGCCCTTGCGGCCGATGATCGCGGGTACGCCGATGCAGATGTCCGACTGTCCGTATTCGCCTTCGAGGTAGCACGAACAAGGAACCATTTTCTTCTGGTCGTTGAGGATCGCCTCCACCATCATGGCCGAAGCGGCGCCCGGAGCGTACCATGCCGACGTGCCGATGAGCTTGGTCAGCGTCGCGCCGCCCACCATCGTGTTGGCTACGGCCTCATCGAGTTTTTTCTTCGATGCGAACTGCGAAACGGGTACGCCGTTGACGGTGGCCTTCGAGACGAGCGGAATCATCGTCGTGTCGCCGTGGCCGCCGATGACCATGCCGTCGACGTTGTTGATGTTGGCGCCCGTAGCCTTGGCCAGGTAGCACTTGAAACGCGACGAGTCGAGTGCGCCGCCCATGCCGATGATGCGGTTCTTCGGAAGGCCCGACGCCTTGAGCGCCAGATAGGTCAGCGTATCCATCGGGTTGGCGACCACGATGATGATGGCGCGGGGCGAATATTTCACCACGTTCTCGATCACGCCCTTCATGATGTTGGCGTTGGTGCCTATCAGCTCCTCGCGCGTCATGCCCGGCTTGCGGGGAATACCCGAGGTGATGACTACCACGTCCGAATTGGCGGTCTGCTTATAGTCGTTGGTGACGCCCACGAGCTTGGTGTCGAAATCCATCAGCGTCGAGCACTGGTACATGTCCAGCATCTTGCCTTCCGAAAGACCTTCCTTGATGTCGATCAGGACGACTTCGCTCGCAACTTCGCGGCAAGCCATCACATTTGCGCAGGTTGCGCCAACGGCACCTGCACCTACTACTGTAACTTTAGACATAGCTTTTTATTTTTTGTGTTTAGCCTATCAGCTTTTTTCGTAATCCGCGGCGCTCAGCAGTGCGTCGTACTCGGCCGGGTCGGACATCCTGACCTTGACGAGCCAGCCTTCGCCGTATGCGTCCTTGTTGACGATGGCGGGGTCGGCGTCCACGGCGTCGTTGAATTCGAGGATCTCGCCGCCGATGGGCAGGAATGCGTCGCTCACGGTTTTTACGGCTTCGATCGAGCCGAATACTTCGCCCGCGGCGAGGGTTTCGCCTACGGTCGGCACGTCTACGAAGACGATGTCGCCCAACTGGCTCTGCGCGAAGTCGGTGATGCCGATTACGGCCGTGTCGCCCTCGACGCGGCACCACTCGTGGTCGTTCGAGTATTTCAGATTTGCGGGTACGTTCATGGTGTGGTTATCGTTTAAAATTCAAATGCGGTTTTTTCATTGCAAATATAACTGTTATTTCCGTAACAGCAAGGATTTATGTTATATTTTTAACTCAATAACCGTAAGGGTATCCGAAGTTTTTGGGATGTCGTAAATATTTGTTAATTTTAAAACAACTTACGTCACGACGGAAACCCTGAAACCACAACCTGTGAAAAAACGATCCTATTTGATTGCCGCAGGATGTACTGTTGTCCTGTATGCCCTTTCGGCCTGTTCCGATCATGCGGCGAATGATACCGCGCAGGCCGGAAATCCGGAAACTATGTCCGTGGCCGAGGCACGCCGTTATTTCGAGCGTGTTGCGGCACCGACCAGAGCCGGGGGTGAAGAGGGGACGCTGACGCTCGGGACTTATATGCCCGACTGGTCGCTGGCGACGGTCTCGGCCGGGGAAGTGCTTTCCAGTACCGATGTGCCTGTCCGGGGCGAGTTCCGCTATTTTCGTTATCGGATCGACGAGTACGGCGAACCGCGTTTTACCCCGATCTACCATAAACTGGTCGTCGTAAAGGATTCCCGCAGCGGTGTCATGAGCAGCTATCTGCGTTTTTATGTTCCCGATCCGGACTATGCCGCGGGGCGCACGGCCGACGACTACGACAGGCTGCTCAACAGCGGCTCCAAGGGGGATTTCACCGGGCTGGCGGTTTACACCTCGCTCGACGGATTTCCGGTTCATGCGGTTCGTTATGCCGGAGGAGCATGCCAGGCTGAAGCGTTCCTTTACGATAAGTCGCGGACACAGGCGGAAAATACCGCCCGCCTGGGCGAAATGCTGGATGGCCTGAGTGTCGTGTGCAGCCGGGAAACAGCGGTGACACGTGCGGAGGCGGAGGCGGAGAAAAGCGAGCCGGTTGACGGCGGCGGTATAGAGGCGATTGTGGTTTCTGCCAAGCACCCTGTAAACCATATCAAATATGAGCGTCCGGATACGGATCCCGTCAAGCCTACCGAAGAGGATCGGGGCCCTTCGGGCAGCGGTGGCGGCGGTGGCGGTGCCTCCTCTAATCCGGGAAGTCCGGCCAACACCCGTTATCGGGAAAACGAAAATATAATGCTTGCTTCCGACAGCAGGGAAAAACTGGAACCGTTGCTGGATTCGTTGCGCCAGGATTGCATGGCCGGGAAGATTATCGGTTCAATCCGGGGGAATGTAACGATCCGCACCGGTTTTTTCGGAAGTTCGGTGATGATTCCGACTGCCTATACTTTCGAAGGCGGTGCCGTATGGGACGATTTCGAGATCAGGATGGGGTCTCGGCTCGACGATATCACTTTGCTCGAAGAGCTTTTCCATACGCACCAATGTTCGGGCAAAACCCCCGAAGAGTACAGGGGCATGCGGCTCAATAACGAGATCGAGGCCAAACTGTGCTGGTATATGTATCGGTTGAAAATCGGGAATACAACGGGCTTTGAGAAAAATTTAGGAGGATCGGAAGGACGGGATGCATTTAATAATTTGTATGAATGTATTTTGTCCAAAGATACTGGAACCGAACGGTTTAATGACGCTTATAGAGACGCTGCGGACGTTTTAAGGAGTATGGGCGGTTCCTATGCAAATGTTACACGTTATCCTTTTTCGGAAACGGCGATGCAAGTAGATGTTTTATTGAGTATGATAGCAGATTGCCCAGAATATAAAAACTAATAAATATAAATTATGAAAAGAATATTTAGTGTTGTCATAAGTGCTTTGTTGTTTGTGTTTTCTGTTTCCGCCCAAGATTACTATACAGGGCACGACCGGGTCTCTGCGGATGGGATTACGTTTGGAGTTGGAATGCGCCACTATACTTTTTCTTTGGATAATGTGGAAAATATTCAGATGAACCAAAGCGGAGGATATAAATACAAGGATGGCACTCCGGTCGAGGAGGAGTTTGACGGGTATGCTACGGCGGAAACTCGTCCCGGGGGCGTTGAAAAAGCGTTAATGGAAACTTTTTCTCAAGAAGAATACGAGGCGTTGCGGAGTAACCCAGATGCCAAGTTGGTAATTAGTTATGTCATATCGCCGGAAGGAAATACGACCGAGGTGGGGTTTAGCCTTGATTATGAGCCTTGCATGTTGAGTATTCCTCCGGAGAAATATGCCTTGCTGGAAAAGAATCTCAAGCGATATGTGAAATGGGACGTTAATCTTTTCGGCCGGAAATTGCAGTTTATGCATGGGATGAGTTTTGTCAACTTTTCGAAGATACGCCTTCAATATCCGTCATCGGAACCTGAAATTCCGGACTTGACGGTGCCGACAGGGCCCCGCAATCCCGGGGATGAAGAGTTGAAACCTGCTCCGTGGAATTGACGTTGCCTGCTCGAGCGTACGGCCCTCCGGGAGTTTTGCGATCGATTCTAATGATTATGGCAATTCAGCTTTTCCCGGCGATCACGAATTCGATCTCCCGGAAGAGGTATGCGTGCCGCGTGCCGTCGGCGTGGCGCAGGATCAGCTCGCCCGAGGGGCGTACGCCTTCGAGGACGGCCTCGACGAGCGTGCCGTCGGGGCGGCGGTAAGGGTGGGTTTCGCCCAGCCGGTACATGCGCTTCCGGTACTCTTCCTGCAAGGCCGCCTTTTCGCCCCGTACGAGCTGGCCGTAGCGGCCCATGCAGCAGGCATGGAAGGATTCGAGCACCTCGCGGCGGTCGAACGTGCGGCCGCTGGCGACCGCCATCGACACGGGGTTGGGTAGTGCGGGGTCGAACGCACGCTGGTTGACGTTGATGCCGATGCCCGCGATCGTCCGCGCGAGGGTCGGGCCCGAATAGCTGTGCTCGATGAGGATGCCGACCAGTTTTTTGTCGCCGACATAGATGTCGTTCGTCCATTTGATGCGGGCGTCGATGCCGAAGGCGGCGAAGGTGTCCGTAAGCGCCAGCGTGACGGCTTCGGAGAGCAGGAACTGTTCGCCGACGGGCAGGAACACGGGCTCGAGCACCAGCGTGAAGGTGAGGTTCTCGCCTTCGGGGCTCGTCCACGAATGTCCCCGCTGCCCGCGCCCGGCGGTCTGCCGTTCGGCCCAGACGATGTCGCCGTGACGGTATTCCGGCCGCTTGGCGTCGTCGTTGGTCGAGGTGGTTTCTGCGATGCGGTAAATCATGTTATTGCTTGAAAAGTTCTCCGAGGGTTTCTGCGAGCGCCTTGCCCCGCAGTTCGCGGGCGACGACTTCGCCCGTCGAACAGTCGATCAGGTAGTTGGTCGGGAATTTGGTGACGGAGTAGAGGTCGCAGACACGCCTGTCGGCGTCCGTCAGGTTAATCCACGCCATCCCGTCTTCGGCGATGGCTTTTTTCCATGCCCCGGCGTCTTTGTCCGTCGACAGCCCGACGACTTCGAATCCCTTGTCGTGATAGGCCTCGTAGGCAGTCCTGATATGCGGCATCTCGCTGCGGCAGGGCACGCAGTCGGCGAACCAGAAGTCGAGCAGGAGGTAGCGGCTGCGTTTCATGACCTGGCTTAACGTGACCGGGTTGCCTCCGGCGTCGTTCGCCGTGAAATCCACGTATCGGGCGAGTTCCCGCGACCGGAGCACGCGCTCGATATGTTCGAGGGGGCGTTTCATCAGCCGGCAGGTGCGCAGGTGAGGCGGGAAGAGGCTGACGATCGAATCGACCCGGGCCCGCGAAATGTCCTTGTCGTAATGGATAACGCCGTCGACCATCGCCACTCCGAAGATATTGTCGGTGTTGGCCGCGAGGTTGCGCGCCGAGGAGCCGATCAGGCTGTCGAGCAGCGCGGCGCGGTAGGCCTGGTCGTGGTCTTCGAAATTGTAGGCATGCAGCGCCCGGTTCACGAATCGCAGGTGCGCCCCGAAAGCGTCGTTGGCCGGGGTGCCGGAGGGATAGTACTCGATTTTGTCGTGGTTGCTGGACTCCTCGGCATTCAGGCGTCCCTCGATGCGGATATTGCCCGGCTCGATATAGAGCACCGCGGCGGTTTGTCCGTTTTTACGCACGAGGGCGGCTGCCGTCGGTTCGTCGTAGCGCCCCTTGTAACGGAACGAGCCATCGGGGGCGGGAAGCACGGCGAGCGTGTCTTTCGTGACGGATTCGACCAGTGCGACCGAGTCGTTCAGCCCCTCGATATGTCCCGTAAGGGTATAGCGGAAGCCTGTCGGGCGGCATCCGGACAGCAGTGTCGCGGCAGTCAGCAGGAGCAGTGTCTTTTTCATGGGGCGGCGGTTCGCAGACCGGGGGGTTATACCGATACGCCGAAATCGCGCAGGGCGTCGTTCAGCGAGGTCTTCTTGTCGGTCGATTCCTTGCGCTGGCCGATGATCAGGGCGCAGGTGATGCTGTATTCGCCCGCCGGGAACTGCTTGCGGTAGCTGCCGGGAACGACCACCGAGCGCGGCGGCACGTAACCCTTGTAGGTGACGGGCTCCGGCCCCGTGACGTCGATGATGTGCGTCGAGCCGGTGATGACGGTGTTCGAACCGAGCACCGCCTCGCGGCAGACGTGCGCGCCCTTCGACCACGATCGAACGCGAACCGATGAAGCAGTTGTCCTCGATGATTACGGGTGCGGCCTGTACGGGTTCCAGTACGCCGCCGATGCCCACGCCGCCCGATAGGTGGACGTGCTTGCCGATCTGGGCGCAGGAGCCGACCGTGGCCCACGTGTCGACCATCGTGCCCGTGTCGACATAGGCGCCGATGTTGACGTACGACGGCATGAGGATCGCACCCGGGGCGATGTAGGCGCCGTAGCGCGCCACGGCGTGCGGTACGACGCGCACGCCCAGCTCCTCGTAGCCGTGCTTGACCTCCATCTTGTCGTACCACTCCAGTTCCCCGGCCTGCATCTTGCGCATGGGCTGGATCGGGAAATAGAGGATGACGGCCTTTTTGACCCACTCGTTGACTTTCCATTCGCTTTTGGCCGGGTCGACGGGCTCCGCCGTGCGCAGCTGTCCTTTGTCCACCAGTTCCACCACCTGCCGCACGGCCTGCCGTACGGGTTCTTCGCTGAGCAGTTCCCGGTTTTCCCAGGCCTGTTCGATTATCTTTTTGAGTTCGCTGTACATGATTTTCGGTTGTTTTTGCAAGCCAAAGTTACGCAAAAACTTCGATTTCCCGGCTTGTAGGGTGAAAAATAACCCTTTTGCAGGCCGGTAAGGGGAAAAATGTGTGTGGTTTCTTATTTTTTCCTAACTTTGCCACGATATTCACCCAAACTCCGGAATGCTATGATGAAATTGACACGCAAGGCCGTGGCCCTCGCGGGGGCGGCGGCGATGATGGCAAGTTGCAACCACATGAAGCAGATAAAACACATGCCCTACCCCGAGACGCAGCGCACCGACGTGGTGGACGACTATTTCGGGACGAAGGTCGCGGATCCCTACCGTTGGCTGGAAGACGACAATTCGGAGGCGACGGCGGCATGGGTCAAGGCCCAGAATGCCGTGACGCAGGATTACCTGTCGCAGATCCCGTTCCGCGACGCGATCCGCGGGCGGCTGACCCAGCTGTGGAATTACCCCAAGGAGGGCATCCCTGCCAAACACGGCGATGCGTGGTACTATTTCTACAACGACGGGCTGCAGAACCAGTCGGTGCTCTACCGTACGACGGCCCCCGGTGCGCAAGGCGAGGTGTTCCTCAATCCCAATACGCTCTCGGACGACGGGACGGTGGCGCTTTCGTCGGTGGCTTTTTCCAAGGACGGGAAATACTGCGCCTGCGCGGTGGCCGAATCCGGCTCGGACTGGGTGGAGATTCGTGTGATGAACACCGCCGACCGCACGTTCACGACCGATAAGATCAACTGGGTCAAGTTCTCCGGCGCCGAGTGGGCGCCCGATTCCAAAGGTTTCTATTACAGCGCTTACGACGCTCCTGAAAAAGGAGTGTTCTCTTCGCAGAACCAGTTTCAGAAAGTCTATTACCACCGCCTCGGCACGCCGCAGTCGGCCGACAAGCTGATTTATATGGATGCCGAACATCCGCTGCGTTACTTCTCGGCATGGCCCTCGAAGGACGGCAAATGGCTCTTCATCTCCGCTTCGGAGGGTACGTCGGGAACCGAGATACTCTATAAGAAAGTTTCCGAGCCGAAATTCCGTACGCTGCTGCCGGGCTTCGATGCCGATTACGCGCTCGTAGAGTGCCGTGACGACCGGCTCTATTACATAACGAACAAGGATGCGGCGAACAATGCGCTGATGAAGGTCGACCTGAACGACCCGTCGAGCATAACGGCGGTCATTCCGGAAAATGAAAAGAGCCTGCTCGAAAATGTGACCGCTGCCGGGGGATACTTCTTCGCCTCTTATCTGCAGGATGCGCAGAGCAAGGTCGTCCAGTACGGCTTCGACGGCAAACCGGTGCGCGACATCGAACTGCCGGGCATCTGCACCGCCGCAGGCTTCGACGGCGACGACGAGGCAGCCGAAATCTATTATTCGGTATCCGGCTACACGGCTCCCGCCACGATTTATAAGTTGGATGTCGCCTCGGGCGAATCGACGCTGTTCAAGGCTCCGGACGTGAATTTCGATCCCGCGCTGTTCACCACCGAGCAGGTGTTCTACACCTCGAAGGACGGCACGAAGGTGCCGATGTTCATCACACACCGCAAGGATCTGAAGCTCGACGGCAAGAATCCGTGCTACCTCTATGCCTACGGCGGGTTCCAGATCAACCGCACGCCCGGTTTCCGTCCCTCGGCCATCATGTTCGTCGAGCAGGGCGTCTTCTTCTGCGAAGCAAACCTGCGCGGCGGCTCGGAGTACGGCGAGGCATGGCACAAGGCCGGGATGCTGGAGAACAAACAGAACGTCTTCGACGACTTCATCGCGGCGGCCGAGTACCTGATCGCCGAAAAATACACTTCGTCGGACAAGCTCGCCATTGCGGGCGGTTCGAACGGCGGCCTGCTGGTCGGCGCCTGCGAGGTGCAGCGTCCCGACCTCTATGCCGTCTGCCTGCCGGCTGTCGGCGTGATGGACATGCTGCGTTACCACAAATTCACGATCGGCTGGGGCTGGGCCGTGGAGTACGGATCGAGCGAAAACGAGGAGCAGTTCGACTACATTTATAAATATTCGCCGCTGCACAACATCCGCGAGGGTGTGAAATACCCCGCGACGCTCGTGACGACGGCCGACCACGACGACCGCGTCGTGCCGGCGCACTCGTTCAAGTTCGCCGCTCAGATACAGCATTGCCAGGCGGGCGACGCCCCGATCCTGATCCGCATCGAGTCGAAGGCCGGGCACGGCGCAGGCAAACCCACTTCGAAGCGTATCGACGAGGAGGCGGACACCTATGCGTTCCTGTTCCAGAACATCGGGGTGCCTTATAAACCCGTTGCGAAGTAGTTTTCGGTATATTGCCGGCTGCCTTCACTGGCCATGGAAGGCACCGGCCGATTTTTAGTCAGGTTAGTAAAATAAGGTATAATGAAAGTCTATAAATTCGGAGGTGCGTCGGTGAGGAATGCCGACGGGGTGCGCAACCTGCGCAAGATTATCGACGATGAGCAAAACCTCTTCATCATCGTTTCGGCCATGGGCAAGACGACCAATGCGCTCGAAAAGGTGTTCGAGGGGGTGCAGAAGGGCGACAAGGATCTTTCGCTGGAGCATGTCGCGGCACTGCGCGAGTACCATGCCGGGATCATCGGCGACCTGTGGCACGGCCCCAAGCGGCTGGAGAAGGTCGATGCCCTGTTCGACGAACTGGAGCGCGTGGCTGTCGGTACGGTCTACAAGCCCGCCGATGCCGAACTGTGGTACGATACGATTGTGGCGTTCGGCGAGCTGGTGTCGACGACCATCATTTCGGAATACCTCAATTATGCCGGGGTGGCGAACCGCTGGATCGACATGCGCCGCTGCTTCCTCACGGAACAGCGCCACAAGGATGCGGGGGTCGACCTCGAGGCTTCGGAGCCGCTGCTGAAAAACGCACTGGCCGAGTGCGTCGAGAACATCTTCATCGGGCAGGGCTTTATCGGAGGTGCTCCGGACGGCACGACCACTACCCTGGGACGCGAAGGTTCGGATTACTCGGCAGCGGTGGCGGCCAATATCCTCGACGCGGAATCGATGTCGGTGTGGAAGGATGTGGACGGCGTGCTGAATGCCGACCCCAAGATTTTCCCTGACGCCGAGCAGATTGCCGAGCTGAACTACCTCGATACCATCGAACTGGCATACAGCGGCGCGCAGATCATCCATCCCAAGACGATCAAGCCGCTGCAGAACAAGAATATCCCGCTCTACGTGCGTCCCTTCGGCGACAAACGCAAGCCGGGCACCGTGATCCGCGGCATGTCGGCGCCGGTCGTCGTGCCGATCCTTATCCTCAAGAAAGACCAGGTGCTGCTCACGATCCGCTCCCGCGATTTTTCGTTCGTGCTGGAGGAGAAGTTCGCCACGATCTTCTCGCTGCTGGAGCGGTTCCGCATCAAGACCAACCTGATCCACAACTCGGCCGTGAACCTGAGCCTGTGCGTCGATAACTCGTGGCATATCGACGAGGCGATCGAGGCGTTGCGCGAGGCGGGCTTCGACGTGATGAAGGCCGAGAACATGGAGTTGCTGACCGTGCGCGGCTATACCGACGAACTGTGGCGCAAATACGCCCGCGGCCCGCAGGTGTTCGTGCGGCAGGCGACGCAGTCCACCGTGCGCGTGGTGCGCAAGCGCAGTTAGCGGCGGGATCGGACGGGGATCGGCGGATGCGCCGTGCCTGTATAAAACCGGAAGCGGCCCCGCGGGGCCGCTTCCGGTTCGCTATTTTATTTCGGAGCCTTGCCGCATGTTGCGCAGCACCGTCCAGGTCGAATCGTCGCGGATCGCGCCGCTGCGTTTCATGTTCCAGATCGTGCGGGCGATGTATTTTTCGATGTCGCGCTGGAGGCGTTTGTAGAGCGGGCATTTGGTGTAGTTCTCGTTGTCGAGCAGTACGTCGCGGATCGAACGCAGCGAGTTGGTGTAGTTCGCCATCTCGTTCTTGAGCGCCACGCCCTGTTTCTTCGAGGCCGTGATCTTGGCGATCGACATCGCCCGCAACTTCTCGCACACGGAGTTCAGCAGGATCATCACCACGTTGTCCATCAGCGTGTGCCCGTGCATGAACAGGTAGGCGTTCTCGGGTGTCAGGCCGCGCCCCCTGAGCTGCTCCTCGAACTCCTTCATCGGTTCGATCATCTTCGGGTTGCGCTTGCGGAGCATCTCCTCGCGTTTGGCCACGTTGCGCCGGAGCCATTCGAGCGTTTTTTCGCCGTTGTCCGCCAGGTCGAGGTAGCCGATGCGCACCGCCGACTTGAAGTCGATGAGCGGAAAGACGTTCTCCGAGGAGAGCTGCGCCGAGTAGGCGTACCAGAGGAAAAGCGGGTAGATCGTGCAGGAATATTCATGCATGAAACGCACGAAATCGAAGATGCGGGTATCGTTCTTGGTGGCCTTGACGCAGACGTTGTGCAGCGAAGGGGCGTAGCAGAGGAAGTTCTCGGTGGCGTAGGCGTAGGTGTGGAACATGTAGCGGGCGTTGTTGACCTCGCGCGACTGCTCCGTACGGTCGGCGAACAGGAAGTCGAAATCCGAGTCGACGCACAGGATCAGTTCGTCCGACGAGCGGGGGATCATGCCCATCAGCACCTTCTTGCCCTTGGGCAGGTCGGCGCGGTTGGGAACCGAGATTTCGAAACGCATGTAGGGGTTCTGGAAGTGGTCGAAGATGCCGCGCCAGAAAGCCACGTCCTCGTAGCCTTCGACATAAACCCTCACGAGCCGCTGGTCGGGGTTGGCCGGCAGCGGTTTGGGCAGCTCTTCGAGCGTGGCCGGGCGCGTGAACGGGTTTAATTTGCGCAGTTTTTCGCGGAACTTTTTCGCCATACGTCAACAAAGGTAATATTTTATTATTTTTGCACAAAATAAGACGTCCTAAAAGGACGTTCGATTCCTACTATTCGAACAATATGGCAGACAACGATTGGAAAGCGAGGCTCGGGATGGTCTACTCGACCAACCCCGATTTTCAATATGACACCGGCACGGCCCAAGGGCCCGTGACATTGCCCCCGGCGCAGCAGGATCTGCGCGTGTGGCTCGACCGCAAGCAACGCGGGGGCAAGGTCGTGACGCTCGTCAGGGGATTTGTCGGGTGCGACGCCGACCTGCAGGAGCTGGCACGCCTGCTGAAAACCCGGTGCGGCGTCGGTGGCACGGCCAAGGACGGGGAGATCATCATCCAGGGCGACCACCGCGACCGCGTTGTGGAGATCCTCGCCAAGGGCGGCTACCGCTGTAAAAAAGCCGGCTCCTGAGATGCGCAGGCTGCTGTATACCGCACTGTTCCTGTGCGCCCTGGGTGTCGCGCCGAAAGCCCGGGCGCAGTATTACACGTGGGGTTCCGACCCCACGGGGCTGAAGTGGAGCACGATCCGCACGCCCGACGTGCGGATGATCTATCCCGATACCGTGTCGGGCGTGGCACGCCGCACGCTGTTCTACATCCGCACCGTGCAGCCCGACATCTCGTACGGGTTCCGCCACGGCCCCATGCGCATCCCCTTCGTCATGCACCCCGAGAATTTCCAGTCGAACGGGCTGGTGATGTACCTGCCCAAGCGTGTGGAGTTCCTCACTTCGCCGGCCATCGACGGCTATTCCATGCCGTGGTACAAGCAGCTCGTGGCGCACGAATACCGCCATGCGGTGCAGTATAACAACCTGAACCGCGGCGTGATACGCGCCCTGAGCTATATCCTCGGGCAGCAGGGCTCGACTATCGGCCTGTTGTGCATGCCGATATGGGCGATGGAGGGCGATGCCGTGATGTCGGAGACCGCCATGTCGTCGTTCGGCCGCGGGTTGCAGCCTTCGTTCTCGATGGGCTACCGTGCCATGGGGCGTGTGGGGCGCGATTACAAGGGGCGCCGCGACCGCCGCAACATCGACAAGTGGTTCTGCGGATCCTACCGCGACTACATCCCCGACCATTACGAACTGGGATACCAGATATGTTCTTATGCCTATGCGCGTTACGACGAGAACGTGTGGGACAGGGTGGCGTGGTTCGGTTCGCGCAACCCCTATATGCTGGCCACGACCCGCATCGCGCTCGAAAAATATTACGGCACGAATGTCCGTGAGCTTTTCCGCGAGACCTTCGACGCGTTGGAACGTCATTGGGATTCGCTGCCCCGAACCGGGGACAGCGCCGCGCCGCTCGTGGCGATGCCCGAAGGAAACTACACGACCTACCAGTGGCCGCTGCCGCTCAGCGACACGACGGTGCTGGTGCTCAAGACCGATTACGACCGTCCGTCGCGTTTCGTGCGGCTCGACACCCGTACCGGTGCCGAGGAGCCGGTGTGTTATACGGGGCTGGTCTCGACCCGCCCTGCGATGTACGGCGGGCGCGTATGGTGGACGGAGTACCGCCGTTCGAAGCTCTTCGAGCAGCGGGTCAACTCCCAGCTTTGCTACATGGATCTGGAGCGGGGGACGGCACGTACTTTCGTCGGGCGGCGCAATGCGCTCTATCCGACGCCGGCACCCGGGGAACTGGCCTGGGTCGAGTATAATCCCGACGGGACTTATACGGTCGTAGTGCAGCGCGACGGGCAGCCCGAGCGGCGTTTCGGCACGCCCCGCCATACCGAGATACACGGGCTGGCGTGGGACGACGTGACGCTGGCCTACTATGTCATCGTGACCGACGACGCGGGCATGTGGCTCGGACGCATCGACGACGAAGGGGTGTTCCCCCTCACCGAGGGGGCTTATATCACACTGAGCAACCTCAGGGCAGGCGGCGGAAAGCTCTATTACGGCTCGATCGCCTCGGGCCGGGACGAAGCCCACTGCTACGACCTGATGGCCCGCCGCGAATACCGCATCACCACGTCGGCCTTCGGTTCGTTTTCCCCGGCGCCGTGGCACGACGCCGCGGACGGCGAAGGGGTGTTGCTGACCACGTATGACCGCAGGGGGTACCGCGTCGCCGCACAGCGGGTCGCGGACAGTACGCTGGTCCCGGTCGCCCCCTCGAAGCTGCCGCTTAACGTCGTGAACCCCGAACGCAAGCGCTGGGACGTGGTGAACCTCGACACGGTGCGGTTCACCGGGGCCGATTCGCTACGTCAGAGCGGTACGTTCCGCGCCAGGCGCTACCGCAAGGTGCCCAACCTGGTGAACGTGCACAGCTGGATGCCCGTGGCGTTCAATCCCTTCGATGCCGTGGACGAGCATAATATCAACCTCAATCTGGGCGTTACGCTCCTGTCGCAGAACCTGCTGTCGAATACCGAGGCTTATGCCTCCTACGGCTGGAACCGCAACGAAGGGTCGCTCTTCAACCTCGGCGTGCGTTACTTCGGGCTGGGCGTGCACCTCGACCTGGACGCATCGTACGGCGGCAACCAGCTTTTCTATTCGCTGGTGTCGTACGATCCGCAGACGGGCGATCCCATTTACCAGAAGCGTCCCAGTCCCGACAAATACTACTCCATAGGGCTCGCCGCGACGCTGCCGCTCTATTTCCAGCGGGGGTACCACACCCGCCAACTGTCGGTGTCTGCCGGCTGGAACTATTCGAACGGCATGGTCGCCAACCTCGACAAGATCGAATGGGATCGCGGGCAGATCTCCAATATCCAACGCATCGGCTTCCGCAAGGGACTGCACAAACTCTCGTTCGGGCTCGGTTATTCCGACCAGGTGCGCATGGCGCACCGCGACATTGCGCCCCGGTGGGGTTATACGCTCAGCACGCTGTATACGTTCAACCCCGCGAACGTGCATTTCAGCGACCTGATCTCGTTCTTTGGTCAGGCCTACCTGCCTGGCCTGGCCGCCCACAACTCGCTGAAGGTGGCGGCCACCTACCAGACTTCGGTCGGCGGGTACAAGTTCCCTGCGGGCTATGCGCCCCTGAGCTACAAGTCGACGCGGCTCATCCCGCGCGGCTTCTCGTCGGCGGACATCGTGTCGAACAATTATACGGCCGTGTCGCTCGACTACCAGCTGCCGGTGTGGTATCCCGAGGGCGGCATCGGGTCGGTGCTCTATTTCAAGCGTATCCGGCTCAACGCAGGCGGCGACTACGCGCAGTTCCGCCGCCCTGCGGGCAAAGGCATGGATTGGCGGCGGATATGGTCGGTCGGCGGCGACATCGTATTCGATATCAATGCGTTCCGCCAGCCTGCATCGGCGACTTCGACCTTCAAGCTGTCGGTCTACCATCCCAGCACCGGCGGCGTGTGGTGGGCCGCCGCCGTGGGGCTTCCGTTCTGATTGTAATAAATTTCGTATCTTTAGCGCAAATTTCAGGCCTATGGCACAAAGGAAAAAGGCGGGCGTCAGCCCGAAAACGATAAAATGGATATGGGGGGTGGTCTTCGCACCCTTTGCGTTGCTGGCGGTCATGTTGCTGCTGACGGCCCTGGGGCTGTTCGGGCGCATGCCTTCGTTCGAGGAGCTGGAGAACCCGCGCAGCAACCTGGCCACCGAAATCTACTCCGAGGACGGCAAGGTGATCGGTTCCTTCTTCGTGCAGAACCGTTCTTATGTGCAGTACGAAGACCTTTTCCCGGCCGATTCGGCATTCCACATCCGGCTCGACGGGCATGACATGCCGCCGATCGTCGCGGCGCTGATCGCAACCGAAGACGCCCGTTTCCGCACCCATTCGGGGATCGACATCCCTTCGCTGGCACGTGTGGCGGTGAAAACCGTGCTGTTGCAGAATACGTCGCAGGGCGGCGGTTCGACCATCACGCAGCAGTTGGCCAAGAACCTTTTCCCGCGCGACACGGTGCGCAACCGGGGGCGTATCGTCCGTTCGTCGAAACTCGTCGTGTCGAAACTCAAGGAGTGGATCACGGCGCTGAAGCTCGAATACAACTATACGAAGGAGGAGATCGCCGCCATGTACCTCAATACGGTCGAATACGGCTCGAACGCCTATGGCATCAAGTCGGCGGCGCAGACCTTCTTCAACAAGGAGCCGCACGAACTGAACGTGCAGGAGGCGGCCGTGCTGGTGGGGGTGGTGAACGCCCCGACGCGGTATTCGCCCGTGCGCAACCCCGAGAACGCCCTCGCGCGGCGGAACCTGGTGCTTTCGCGCATGGAGGATGCCGGGGCGCTGACACGCAAGGAGCGCTCGATCAGCGCCCTGCCGATCGTGCTCAACTACAAGCCCGTGTCGCATAACGAGGGCACGGCGACCTATTTCCGCGAGATGCTGCGCCTTGTGATGAACGCCGAGCGGCCCAAGCGCAACCAGTTCTACACCGAATGGGATTACGAGCAGGCCGTGAAGGAGTACGAGGAGAACCCGCTCTACGGCTGGTGCCGCAAGAACCGCAAGGCCGACGGCACGCCCTACAACATCTACCGCGACGGCCTGAAGATCTATACCACGGTCAACTCGACGATGCAGAAATATGCCGAACAAGCCGTGCAGAAGCAGATGCAGAGCGTGATCCAGCCCCGTATGGACGCGCAGTACCGCAATACGAAGACCCTCTTCATCGACGCGACGCGCGAGGAGCGGGAGCGGATCATGCGGCATGCCATCCGTTATTCGGATCGCTACCGCGAGATGGAGGATGCCGGGGCGAGCGCGAAACAGATCATGGCGGCGTTCGACAAACCCTGTTCGATGAAGGTCTTCACGTACCGGGGCGAGCGCGACACGCTGATGACCCCGCGCGATTCGATCCTGCACCACAAACGGATCATGCGCGCGTCGTTCGTGGCGCTCGATCCCCGCACGGGGTATGTCAAGGCGTACGTCGGCGGCCCCAACTTCCGCTATTTCAAATACGACATGGCCAAGCAGGGCAAGCGGCAGATCGGTTCGACGATCAAACCCTTCGTCTATACCTTCGCCATCGACCACCTGGGGCTGACGCCCTGCACGATGGTGCCGAACCTGCCCGTGACGATCGAGACGGCCAACGGTACGGCCTGGTCGCCCAAGGAAGCGGGCAAGGTCGAGTACGACGGCGTGATGCACCCGCTGCGCTGGGGGCTCGCCCGCAGCCGCAACAACTACTCGGCGTGGATCATGAAGCAGGCCAAACAGCCCGCGGCGGTGGCCGACTTCATCCACAACATGGGCATACGCAGCTTTATCGACCCCGTGCCGGCTCTCTGCCTCGGTTCCTCGGAGTCGAACGTCTTCGAGCTGGTGAGCGCCTACTCGACCTTCGCCAACGGCGGCGTGCATACCGACCCGATCTTCGTGACGCGCATCGAAGACCGGCAGGGCAACCTGATCGCCAACTTCATACCCCAGTCGCAGGACGCCGTCAGCGAGCGCACGGCCTATACGATGCTGACGATGTTGCAGGACGTGGTCAACTCGGGTACGGCCGGGCGGCTGAAATGGCAGTTCGGGCTCAACGACATGGAGATCGGCGGCAAGACCGGCACTTCGAACAAGAACCGCGACGCATGGTTCATGTGCGTGGCCCCGAAACTCGTGGCGGGCGCATGGGTCGGCGGCGAAGACCAGGCAGTGCATTTCGTATCGGGCGGCGAGGGCAGCGTGATGGCGCTGCCGATCGTGGGCGACTTCATGAAACGGGTCTATGACGACGGGCGCCTCGGCGTGAGCCGCGCCGACCAGTTCATCCGTCCGGCGATGATGCCGCGCTACGACTGCGACGAGGAGGTCGATCCCGACGAACGCCCTACGGAGCCCGGGATCGCCGAGGACGACAATTTCTTCGATTGACAGGGTTGCCGATGGATATGGCGAAGGGGCGGATCTCAGATCCGCCCCTTCGCGTTTTTTCCTGCGGGGAGCCTGCCGGGAGACATCTTTACGGGATGTCCCGCCGTGCAGCCTGCCCCGGGTTACTCTTCGGCCCGGAAGGGAACCTTCACGTCGTGGGGCATGGTAACGGCAGTTGCGGCCTGCCGTTCTTCGATGCCCATTGCGTTGGCTACCGAACGTCCCGACGGCCCGTAGTCCGTGGATTTGCGTACCATCGTGTAAGGCCCGACGAAGAAATCCTGGTAGGTGTAGGGATCCATGGCCTGCAAGTAGTAGTTCGACCCGTTCTTGACGTTCCAGAAGTCGGCGGACACGATCGTGAACGTACCGCCGCCGGAGAGCGAACCCTCACGGCCCGTGATGTTGCCCTTGCCTTCCCCGTCCGGTTTCGCGTAGAGCAGGTACGCACTCGTGTTGAGCAGCCCGTAGGCGTTTGTCTGGTGGTTGAGGATACGCGGGAGCAGCGTCAGTGCCCCGCCGTCGCCGAGCGTGCCGACCTCGCGTTTGAACAACTGGAAGCCTTTGGTCGAACTGACGTAATTCGCATCGACTTCGTAGTCGTCCTTGATGACCGTATAACCCCATCCCCGTACGAGATAGGTGCCGTCGATCGTCCTCGGACGAATTTCGATGTCGAAGCTGTACGCGGTCTTCGATTTCTCGGACGAGGTCGATGTGACAGTCCATGTACCCAGCCATGCCTTGTACCCGTCGGCCATCGTATCCGGCAGTGTGCCCGTCGTCACGCTCTGGCGGAATATCTTGGTCGTTGAGGCCATGGTCGTTGCGTCGATACCGAAACCGACGAGGATATATTCCGCCTGGTCGTACAGGTAGTTGAACGTGAGTGTTTTCTCACCCGAGTAGAGGTCGCCGGCCGCAAGCAGGTCGCAGATCGCGTTCCGCAGTTGCTTGTCGGTATAACCTGCGATCTCCGAAGGCAGGAACGCCGCCACGTAGTAAGTGTCGGAATTGGATGGGGTTACAGTCACTTTGACCGTATTGAAGGTCGTTTCGACCGCCCCGTATGTGAGGATATTGTCCGAGGTAACGGGTTTGGGGCCCGAAATGATGAACGAATCGTCCTCGTTGGCAAAATAGTACTCCTCCTTCAGATCGAGCTTCTGGGCAGTGACCCCGTTGATCGTCAGCGGTTCGTACAGCTCGATGCCGGTCTTGGTGTAGATGAACGGCGCGGCGTAGCTTTCGATGCCTTTGTCGGTTTCCTGCCTGATCGTGAGGTTCCGGTAGAGGAACTTGCCCTCCGAGGTGGTGATACACTCCAGCGAGTCGCCCTTGACGACGCAGACATAAGAGGGGAACTCCATGTCCGAGGCAGCGTTCTTGTATGCCTGCATTTCGGATGCCCAGTCGCTGGTTTCCAGCGGCGTGAGGGTGTAGAGGCTTCCAGATTTGACACCTCGCAGCATCACCTTTTCGGGTGTTGCGCTCAGGACAGTCCACAGGTAGTCGCCTTCCAGCCCCTTGTAGTTCGACCCGTACCCGTCCGGATTGCGCGGGTGGGCGAAATAGTTGATCAGCTCGTTTTTCGTGTCGATCGCCAGCGTGGGACCCGCTTCCTGCCCTACGGAATAGAGGCTGGTGGCGGTCGTCGACGCGCTTTCGATCTCCGAGCTGACGGTTACCGTGCCGTCGTCGAATTTGAAGAAAAGGTTGAACCCCCCGAAGGTCTGTGTGGGGTTGGGGTAGTATTTCACGGCCCAGCCGTTCTCCGCGCCTTCGAGCACGGAGATGGCGTTCTTGACGGCCTCTTCGATCCGGGCGCTGGCGCTTTTGTCAAAATAATCCTCCTCCTCTTTCAGGCACGAACTCAGCACCAGGGGGAACAGCCCCAGAAGTATTATCGCTAATTTTTTCATGGCTCAGTTTTTTTTAGTTAGTCGTCGAGGGATTCCAGATCCATGTCGGGGACTTCGTCCGCACGGCGCAGTACCGACTCGCGCAGTTCGTCGATGTTGATGTTCCAGCTGTTTTGCAGGTAGTTGCGGACGATCTCGAATTTCTGGTTGATGATGGCCGCACCGTCGGCGCCGGCCGTCGTGAGCAGTTTGTCCCAGGCTTCCTGCGGGCGGGTGACGTAGATCGAGATCAGTTCGACGAAGTCTTCCGTATCTTCGGAGCCTGCATAGCGGCTGATCAGCCCGACCTGGAGTGCCGAGGCGTCCGTTTTGTAGGTATCCCAGCAGGAATCGCCCACATAGAGCGTTCCGGTGATCTCCTTGAAGTCGGTGGTATAGGGCTTGGTCTGGTTGAGGATGTGCCCGAACTCGTGGTGGATCGTCTTGAAGTAGTTCGTGCTGGCGTCGATCGAGGCTATTTGCAGGGCATCCACATTGAAGAGCGTGATCTTCTTGCCTCCTTCCGCCGTGCCGAGGATGATCGAGCCGTTGCTCTTGTAGGCCGGCGAACCGGTGAGGAAGATGATCTTCGGGAAGTAAGCACGGATGAAGTCCCGGCTGCCCGTCACTTCGTCATAGGGCTCAAGGCAGAGTGCGATGACCAGCTTGGCCAGCGCGATCGACTGGTTGTAATCGGCGGGCGTCAGGTAGTAACCCATGCTCGACTCGATGTCCGTGTAGCGGTATTGGAATTCGATGTTGTAGGGCGCGAGGTAATGCCTGTCGAGCCAACGGTCGAAATCGTTTTGCACGACTTGCGGCGGCTGGATCACGCTCGTGGAACTCAGGTCGTCTTCCGAGCAGGCTGCGAGTACCGCGGGGAAGAGAAGCAATACGAGGAAATATATGAGGTTCTTTTTCATAATCGAAAATCTTTTTTATCGTTTTTACCGGGGGTTGGCCGTCAGTCCGGCGGCGATGACGTCGGGCGGCAGTTGCAGGCAGCGGCGCGGGTCGCGGTTGCCGCCTTCGTCGGTCATCGTGTCGGTCACCTTGACCAGAGTATCCTCGTCCTGGTCGATCAGGCGGCGGTAAAGGGTGATTCCGTAGCGGCGGGTGTCGAACCAGCGCATGCCCAGGTGCATGAATTCGATGCGACGCATGAAGAGAATCGCATGGATCATGTTCTCCTGCGTGCCGGGGTCGATAACGAAGCCCGGGTTGAGTTTTTTCTTGGCCGTACGATACATGTTCTTCAGGTCGTCCTCGGGTTTTTCGGGATCCTTGGGCGTCATGTCGTAGCCCAGGGCATCTGCCCATTTGTTGATCGACTCTTCGGTCAGTCCTTTGTAGTAAGAGGCGGTGAGCTGGTTCTGCGCCCACATGTTCATGTCGGCCAGGGCGGCCGGATAGTCCTTTTTCATGATATAGGCCTCGGCACGGTTGAGCAGCGCTTCGTCGCCGCTGGCCACCACGAACAGCGAGTGGGTGAAGCCGATGGCCTGCACGGGGTCGGAGTATTCGAAGAGGTACGGCACCCGCGGAAGCAGGTAGCGCCCTGACCCGTATACCCATGTGCGGAGCTTCCAGCCGTACTTGCTGCCCAGGGGGCTCATCGTGGTCGCGGATGTCTCGATCGTCTCGTAGGCGGCGATCGACTTGCCGTGCGTGTAACGGTTCTGGCTCCCGTAGTTGCAGAAAATCGCGCCGGCATTGGAAAGTCCCGTCGAGATAAGGTAGTTGGCCTTCAGCGACGTGGAGTTGTACGCTTTCGAAATGTCGTTCAACGGGTTGCGCGGGAATGCGGCCAGGTAATCGAGGTCGCGGAGCTGCGATTTGGGATCCGACCCGAGCGCCATGCTTGCGTATTTGATGGCGTTGTCCCAGTCCTCGTGGAACAGGAAGACGCGCGATGCGAAGCAGCAGGCGGCCTTGTAGTTGAAATGGTACTTGGGAGCCGAGTAGATCGCGTCGTCGATGAGCGGGATGCCGGTTTCGATGTCCTCGATCATCTTTTCGTAGACCCCGGCTACCGTTCCCCGGCTGTATTTCGGGTTCAGCTCGGTTTCGGCGTGTTCCATATAGGGTACTCCGAGGTCGTCCGGGTGGTTGGTGTTGTAATGCATGCAGAACATGTTGACCAGTACCCAGTGGGCGTATGCGCGGCAGATGAGCGCCTCGCCTTTGGCGGCCTGGAGCTTGGCTGTCTTGGCACCGCCCAGTTCCTCGATGGCCGCGAGCGCCTGGTTGGCCGCGGCGATCGCCGTATAGGCATCGCCCCATACCGCGTTGGGGTTTTCATTGGTTTCGACCGAACTTACTTCCTGCCAGTTGTAGAGCTCTTCCTGAAGTTGGTTGTAACTCTTTATCGAACCATAGTCGTCGACGTTGTCCGACGAGAACTCGGCGCACATGTTATAAGTATTGTCCGGGTAGGCCGACACCAGCATCTTGACGACCTTTTCTTCGGTATCCAGTTCGGCGCGGCTGTCGGGCATCTTGTCCAGGAAATCGTCGCATGACGCGAAGGCAATGGCAGCCAGCGCGAGGCCGAACGTATAGAATATGCTTTTTTTCATCTTGTTGTTCTCTTTGAAGTGTTAGGGACTATAAGCCGATGCGGATGGTCAGCGTGAACTGGCGGGGAACCGGTGCCGCGACACCTCCGGTGTTGAAGAACTCCGGATCCTGGCCGTTGAGTTTCTTGTCCGCGTAGATCAGGAAGAGGTTGGTCGCCTGAAATTTTACGGAGAGGCTCTGGAACTTCAGCTTCGAGATCAGCTTTTTCGGGAAATCGTAGGTCAGCGATATCTCCTTCATGCGGATGAAGTCGCCTTTGGCGATGCGAGCCGTCGAATAGTTGTAGGCGCTGTAAGCGCGCGACAGGTTGTTGTTGTCGTGGTACATGCGCTGGGAAAGGATCGTCGGGATGTTTGTTTTCTTTTCGTCGCCCGTTACCATCCAGCGGTTCTTGAATTCGCGCGGCATAGCCGTGAGATCCGAATAGTAAGACTTGAATACGGGGTTGAGGCGCACCACGTTGCCGAACGAGTAGGTGATGAAGACGTTCAGCTTGAGCCCTTTCCACTGGAAGACGTTGCCGAACGACCCCATGTCGGTCGGGTCGACCGAACCCGAGTACTGGAGGAAAGAGAGGTTTTCACGCTCCTGGAAGTTGATGCCGGTCGTCGAGACGTCGCCGTTCTGGTCGAGGAATGTCGGGAGACCGATCTCGTTCAGCCCCATGAAGGGGATCGAGAAAAGCGACCGTACGGGGTAGCCTTCCAGCGTGAACCCGCTGCCCGCCACCAGATCCATCACGCGCACCGAGGTCTCGAGTTTGCTCACCTCGTTGTGGATGTGCGAATAGATGAAATCGGTCGTCCAGCTGAAATTCTTGGTTTTGATGTTCTTGGTCGAAAGGCTGATTTCGATGCCGTTCGATTTCATCTCGGCGACGTTGCCCTTCTTCTTGATGATACCGCCGATGCCCTGCGTTGTCACGTCGCCGATCAGGTCGAAGTTGTTACGTTTGTACCAGTCGACTACCAGGTTGATGCGGTTGTTGGCAAAGCCCATGTCGGCCCCGATGTTGAGCTCGTGTTTCTTCTCGTAGGTGAGCGACGAGTTCTCGAGGTCTTCGATCTTCAATCCCGATTCGCCGTCGCCGGCCGACGGCCTCCAGGGGGTGTAGGCGTTGATCACCACGCGCGAGTTGGTCACCGTCGACGGGCCGCGGTCGGCAGTGAGCGAATAGGACGCCTTCAGCGACAGGTGCGACAGCGCGGGCTGTGCCTTCTGGAACCAGGACTCTTCATGCAGGTTCCATGCGCCTGAAATATTCCAGGTGGGCAGCCAGCGCGACTTGCGCGACTTGCCGAGCTTGTTGGTGCCTTCGTAGCGGAACGTGCCGTTCACGGTATAGCGCCCTTTGTAGGAATAGGTGCCGTTGAAGTAGTAGGCGTTGTTGCGGTAGTAGGTGTCGCCCAGCGTGTAGTATTTAGACCCTTCTTCCTGTCCCTTCTTGAAGATCCGGTAGTCGTAGAACGGCGTCATGCCCATGTCGTATTGCAGGCCCCAGCCGCGGAACCAGGTGTTGTGGCGGTCGGCCGAGTTGACCTCCATACCCGCGAACAGGTTGATGATGTGGGCGTTCTTGATCGTCGTGTTGTAAGTCGCCGTAAGACGGAAGTCGTACGAGTACATCTTGCGGTCGTCACGTTCGTAGATGCCGCCCACCGGCAATACGACCTCTTTTACGGCATAGGGGTTGTCGGGATCCTTATAGAGGAACGGGTTGTTGTTGCGCACGGTCGTCGGGGAGTCGGTGCGGTAGGCCGTCGCCTGGTTCGATTCGTCGGTGATGTGGTGTTCCTGCACCGTCGCGTTGTATTTCACGGCGGCCAGCGCAGCCAGCTCGAGTCCCTTGACGGGCTCCCACTTCAGTTCGGCCTGGAATTTCGTGTCCACCACGTCCAGATCCATGTAGTTGGCATCCAGTTCGTGGAGGATGTTGAAGGGGGCGTAGTTGCGCGTGTAATAGGCGTCTTTGTCCAGCGTACGCGAGGTGTTCATGGCGTACGAATAGGGGTTGATGTCGAAGTCGCGCTTCACGGTGCCCGTTACGGCGTCCGTAGTGCTGGAAAGCGTTCCCGGCGCTTTCTGTTTACGGTAGGACGCATTCGAGATCAGGTTGAGGGTGAGGTTGTCCAGAATGTTATAGGTCGCGTTGAGGTTGGCCGTGTAGCGCGAAACCTTGCTGGTCTTCGTCCATCCCGGGTCGTACAGGGCGCTCAGCGAAGCGTAGTAGGACGATTTCTCGGTTCCGGAAGTGAGGCTCACCGAGTGGCTGTGCATGATGTTGTTGTTGAACAGCGCCTGGAACCAGTCCGTATTGCGGTATTCGGCCGAACGCAGATAGCCTGTGATCGCTTCGGGCGTATTCTCCATCAGGGAGGCGGAGATCAGGTTGTACATCCTGCCGTAAACGCCGCTCTCGGAACGGTTGGCCGTTTCGGCGAGGTTCAGCCAGCCCTTTTTGCGCATCTCTTCGTAAACGGCCATCTGATCCTGCGAATTCATGATGTTGAATTCGTTGTACGAGGGGATCATGCGGTAGGTGAACTCACCGGTGTAGTTGATGCGGCTGACGCCTGCACGGCCTTTCTTGGTGGTGATGACGATGACGCCCGCCATGGCGCGTGCGCCGTAGATCGAGGTGGCGGAACCGTCTTTGAGGATGTTGAAACTTTCGATATCCTCGGCATTCAGGCCTGCGATGGCCGAAGAGATCAGTGTCGTGGCGTCGCCCGACGAGAGCGCATCGGCGTCGATGTCCACCACGTCTTCCATAATGATGCCGTCGACGACCCACAGCGGTTTCGAGCTTCCGAAGATCGACGTGGCACCGCGGACGCGGATCTTGGGTGCGGTACCGAATGTACCGGAAACATTCTGGACGGAGACGCCGGCCGAACGGCCTTCGAGGCCGCGGCTGATGTCGGCCATGCCGGAAAGTTTCACGTCATCGGCGACGAGCTGGTCGGATGCCCCGGTGAAGAGGCGCTTGTCCGTCTTGGTCATACCCGTGACCACGACTGCTTCCACGGCCTGGGCATCGGGTTCGAGCTTTATACGGACATTGGGGGTGATGGCTATTGTCCGGGTCTTATAACCCACATAGGAAACCTGTAATTCCCCCCCCCTCCGGCGGGAAGGTCTTTGAGTACAAACTCACCATTGACATCGGTCGAAGTGCCGAGTGTCGGGCTGTCTTTCACGATCACGGTCGCCCCGATTACCGGGGTGTCGTTCTCGTCGACAACGCTACCCCTGACCGTTCTGGTCTGGGCCGACGCTGCCGCCATGAAGAAGACTGCCATCAGCGATAGGAGAATCTTTCGTCTCATAGGCAATAATTATTAATTAAAGGATTAAGTATGGGGGCCTTTGCAGGCCGGGTTTGAAAACGAGCAAACATTCCCTGTACGGAGACGGGAGCGAGTTCCGTGTACGGTTCGCGGGGATTGTAGCGTGCCGGAAAGGTTGCTGGCGGCGGTTTGCCGTGGCAAACGGATTTTCCGGGAGCCGCAAATTACGGGATCGCCCGTGTGGGCAGGTTTCCGTAAGCAGACATTCGTAGAGTTGATGGAGGGTGCCGAATCCGGGGCAATGAACCGTCCGGGTGTTTGCGAAGCAGGATGGTCGGCAGTTCGACTGTGGCCGTTGAATACCGGAGGATTCGGCGTGGCGGAGAGTGTTCCCCTTTTATTGCCTTTATATTAAAGGTCCCTTATATACAAGGTTGTTTCCGGCGAAAATACGGAAGGCGGCCTGTGCCGCCGGACAAATCTGGCACTTAATCACTTTCCGCGAATCTCCCGTGCGGAGCGGCAACGAGTAGAAATTTTTCATGGCTTCCAGATTTTTGATGGGTGTTCTGTCCTGCCGGTAAATTTTTAGTATATCCGGTTATACAAAATTATGTTTTTGTATCCTTTGTGGAGTATGAATTCATCTGAAAATAGTATGATTATATATCGGAAATGCGGTTGTTATGCCCTGATTTATTGCCGATTTGCTTTCTTTTCCCTATTTTTACATGGAAACGGAGTATGTTTTTATCTAACCGTCTTATGCACCTGAGGTATCTGTTGCTGGTCGCCGTGTGCGTCGCGGTACCGGCGTTGTCCCAGAATATTTGCCGTATCTCGCACCGCGAGGGGTTTTCGAATTGTTCCATCCTCTCGCTTGCGCAGGATGCGGACGGATATGTCTGGGCCGGGAGTTGTGACGGACTGAACCTTTGGGACGGGCATTATGCCCGGAACTTCCGGCTTTCCGGTAACCTGGTGCAGGAGATCGTCGCTACGGACGACGGCTACCTGTGGGTGCGCACCAACTATGGGGTCGACCGGGTCGATGCACGGGCCCGAACCGCCGAACTGCATGCCGACTTCCCGCGTGTTTACCAATATACGGCACGGAGCCGTGACGAGGCGTTCTTCCTGTATAAAGGGCGTTTGTACGGGTATGTCGCCTCCGAGTCGCGTTTCGAACCGCTCTGCGGAGTCGATGCCGACGATGTATTGCGCATTTGCCTCGACCCGGACGGGGTGCTCTGGTTCGTGCGGCGCGACGGCATGGACTGCGCTCCGGTAGTTTATGACGCCGAGGGGCGTGCGGTGCTGGGGGCGTGGAAACACATTCCGGTGCGCAACGGTATTTCGTTCGTCCGCTATGACGGTGACCGCACGGTCTATTTCGTCGACGGTGCGGGCCGCCTCTGCCGTTTCGATACCGAGCGGCAGTTGACGTCGGCCATCTGCGGGCTCGCGCAGGAACTGGAACGGCGCGGGGAGCTTGCGGCCGTTATCCGCGACGGGGACGACTATGTATTGGCGTTCGAAATGGGCGGGGTGTTGCGCCTCCATGCTTCCGGGTCGGAATCCGGGGGCTATACGCTGCGGGAGATAGATGTCGCTTGCGGCGTTTTCTCGCTGCTCAAGGATTGGAACCAGGATATCGTATGGATCGGGACGGACGGCAGCGGCCTGCTCCGCCAGTCGGCCGGGGATATCGCGGTACGCTCCATAACCTATGACATGCTGCCTTACAAGCTTACCAAACCGATCAAGGCGCTGTTCGTCGACGAGCGCGGCAACCTGTGGGTCGGGACGAAGAACGACGGGATCCTGTGCATCCGCGATTTCCATGCACAGCGGGCGTTCGGACGGGAAAATACCCGGAATTTTATAGCCGAGAATACCGCCCTGCGTAAGAATTCAGTCTATGCCTTTGCCGCGAGCCGGCGCGGTGTGCTGTGGATCGGGGGCGACGGCGGGGTGTGCTATTATTCCTATGGCGACGGACGCATCCATGCCCTGGCGGGCTGTGAGCAGTTGGCGAATGTACACGGCTTGCACGAAGATGCTGCCGGGGTGCTGTGGGCGGCAACGATCGGTAGCGGAGTATACCGCATCGAGCTTGCAGGCCACGCAGGCGCCCCCGTTGCCCGGCTGGCCGAGTCCGTGGATCTGGGGAGCCGGGAGCGGAGCCGGAATTTCTTTTTCTCGTTCTGCGAGGAGTCCGATTCGACGTTGTGGTTCTGCAACCACGGCATCGGGGCGGTGCGATACCATAAATACGCACGCCGGGGCGAGGTGATCCCGCTGGACGGACGCCGTGGGTTGGCCGCGAACGACGTGACGGTCGCCGTGCGCTGTTCCGACGGGACGCTCTGGTTCGGAACGGGGTGCGGCATGGGGTGTTACCGCCCCGGGGAAGGGGCGGTTGCCGTCGAGTTCGCCCACGACCAGTTGCAGACCGGGGTGATTCACGGACTGCTGGCCGATTCGCTCGACAATGTCTGGGCCGCCACGAATGCCGGGATTGTCCGCTATAATCCGGCTGCGCACCGTTCGGTGGCCTATGGCGCTTCGTACGGGCTGGAGGTCGTGGAGTTCAGCGACGGTGCTTATTTTTACGACCGCCGTGCCGGGAAGCTGCTGTTCGGCGGCATCAACGGTTTGGTCGTGGTCTCGGGCGGCGAGTCGCTGCACCGGGGGTATATGCCCCCGGTGCGGTTTCGGGATGTGACCATCGACGGCACGGATCACAGCATTTCGAAGCTGATGCGCAAGGGCAAACTGGTGCTTACCCACCGGCAAGGGGCTTTCGGTCTTTCGATCGTGGCGCTGGACTATATCAACGGCGGCAACTATTCGTACCTGTATAACCTCGAGGGGTTCGACAGCCAGTGGAATGACAACCGCCATAACAACCGGCTGCTTTTCGCCAACCTTCCGCCCGGCAATTATTCGCTCAACGTCCGCTACCGGAACAATATGACCGGGGAGCTGAGTCCCGTAGGCCGGCTGGCGATCCGGGTGTTGCCGCCGCCCTATGCTTCCGCTTGGGCATGGGTGGTGTATGGTACGGCCGCGTGTGTGTTTGTTGCGTTCACGGGGCGCTATCTGGAGCGCCGCCGCCGTGAACGCATGCACAGGCGGCAGGCGCTTTACGACCAGCACTCCAAAGAGCTGCTCTACGAGTCGCGTATCCGTTCGTTTGCCAGCCTGACCAACGAACTTTCGGTGCCGCTGACGCTTATCAACGGTTCCTGCCAGCAGATCCTGGAGTGCGGGGCCTCCGACGGCTTCGTGCTCCGGCAGGTGGGATTCATTCATCGCAATGCCCTGAAATTGAAAGATCTGACCTGTTTGCTTAATGAGCTCAGGGCGGCCGGGGCGGCGGATCGTCCCGACGACGTCGAGCTGCTCGATGTCACCCGGATGTGCAACGGACTGGTGCAGACTTTTGCCGAGTATGCCGAAACACACAAGGTAGGCTACCGTACCGAGGTGGGGGAAGGTATGCTCTTCCCCTCGGCGCGCGGTACGTTGAGCATGGTGCTGAATATCGTGCTGTCCAATGCCTTCCGGCGCTCGGAGACGGGCGGGGAGGTTTTCTTCGGTGTATCCGTTGTACAGGATAGGCTGCGGGTTGTGGTTTCCAATCGTGGGGAGGGCGTAGATCTGGGGCAGATCGAGTTCCTCTCCGACCGTTACCGGCTGCTGGACTATCTGGAAAGCCGCGGTAAGGGCGGCCTTTCGCAGAAAGGGGATATGGAGCTGGCGATCTGCCACAACCTGGCAGCGAAGCTGGGCGGGGAGTTCCGGATCGCATCGGAAGGCGACGTTACGACTGTCACGTTGTCGTTTCCCGAACTGGAGATCGCCCGGGTAACGCAGCCAGTCCTGCAGGTGGACATGGCTTCCGACCGGCAGTTCGGGATGCCCGGCGCCCCGGCTGTTTCCGCCGTAACCTCCCGCGATGCGTTGCCGACGATGCTCGTGGTGTGCGAAGACCCCGACATGGCTTCGTTCCTCGCGCAACTCTTCGCCGGCGCCTATGACCTTAAGGTCATGGGAGAGCTCGGGCAGGCTGCGGAGCAACTGGCAGCGTTGCGGCCACAGGTCGTCATTTGCAGTGCGGTGACGCTCGATCCGGCCATGACCGGTGTGATCCGGCATATCCGCAGGAGCAGGCACATGGCACAGGTGCCGGTCATCCTGCTGACGTCGGCCTCGCGTTCCGGGATGAAGATCGAGGGACTGGAGTCGGAGGTGGACATCTGCCTGGCCTTCCCCTTCGACATCGCGCACCTGAGAAACGTCGTGGGGCAGTTGCTGCGCCGTTATGAATCGCTGAAGGATTACGGCCGTTCGGCATACAGCGCGTTCGACCTGGCGCAGGGGCACCTGCTCCACAAGGAAGACAAGGTTTTCCTGGACAGGATGCTCGAGATCATCCACGGCAATATCCTCGACACGTCGCTTTCCACACAGTTCATCGCAGACCGGATGGGGATGAGCCTGCCCAACTTCTATCGCAGGCTGGGGGGCGTGACCGATCGAACCCCGGCCTGCATCATCCGGGAATACCGGCTCGGTCTGGCCGAACAGCTGCTGGTGACCACCCGGCTGTCGATCGACGAGATCATTTACAAATCGGGTTTCTCGAATCGCAGTACTTTCTTCCGGGGGTTCGTGCTCCGTTTCGGATGTACGCCGAAGGTGTACCGCGAACAGAAAGTCAGTGAGGCGATGGAAACGGATGCAGGGCCGGGCACAGAGGCGGGAGTGGAAGCCGAGACAACCTGAGGTGGCTGTTCATCCTGCCGGCCGCGCGTTTCGCGGCGGAGCGGGGCCGCGCTTTTTTGTTATTCGGCCCGAAATCGCTATATTTGCCCCCGGAGCTTCCGTGTACGGTTTGTCCGAGCGGGAACGATGGTCATTTTTTAACGATATGAAGATGAAAATTGCGATTGTGGGCGCCAGCGGGGCTGTGGGCCAGGAATTTTTGAAAATTTTGGAGGAACGCGACCTGGGGATCGACTCCCTGTTGCTGTTCGGTTCGGAACGCAGTGCGGGACGGACGTATAAATTCCGTGGGGAAGATATTACCGTCAAGCTGTTGCAGCACAACGACGATTTCAAGGGGGGTGGATTTCGCCCTGACGTCGGCCGGCGCCGGGACATCGCGCGAGTTCGCGGAGACGATCACCAGACACGGCGCGGTCATGATCGACAATTCGAGCGCCTTCCGCATGGATGCCGACGTGCCGCTGGTGGTGCCGGAGGTCAATCCCGAAGATGCGAAGAACGCTCCGCGCCGCATTATCGCCAACCCCAACTGCACGACGATCCAGATGGTCGTGGCGCTGAAGGCGATCGAGCAGGTGTCGCACATCCGCCGCGTACACGTCTCGACCTACCAGTCCGCCAGCGGCGCCGGAGCCGCGGCGATGGACGAACTGGTCGCGCAGTATGCCGAGCTGGGCGCCGGCAGGCAGCCTACGGTCAGCAAGTTCGCATTCCAGCTGGCCTACAACGTGATTCCCCATATCGACGTGTTCACCGATAACGATTACACGAAGGAGGAGATGAAGATGTTTCACGAGACGCGCAAGATCATGCATTCGGACATCGCCGTGTCGGCGACGTGCGTGCGCGTGCCGGTGATGCGTGCCCACTCGGAGAGCATATGGCTCGAGACGGAACGTCCCGTGTCAGTTGCCGAAGCCCGCGAGGCTTTCTCCAGGGCACAGGGCGTGGTGCTGATGGACGACCCGGCGGGCAAAGTTTACCCGATGCCGCTGTTCATCGCCGGCAAGGAGCCGGTATACGTGGGGCGTATCCGCAAAGACCTGACTTGCGAGAATGGCCTGACGTTCTGGTGCGTCAGCGATCAGATCAAAAAAGGGGCGGCGCTCAATGCCGTGCAGATATTGGAGACACTGGTCTGACGGCCGGAAATTTAAAAAACAGGAAAAGGGGAGACTGCGGGTCTCCCTTTTTTTCATACCTTTGTTCCCGGCGTAAAGTTCGTGCCCTATGGAATCCAAGTTTTCAGCCCGTATCGCTGAGTTGCCCGGCCCGGTGTGGGTGTTCGGGGCTTATGTCGTTTCCCGGCTGGGGGAGTGGGCGTTCGGGCTGCTCATGCAGTTCGTTTCGGGCTCGTGGCGGCTGGGCGGCGGCACGGCTTTGATGTTCCTGATCCCTGCGGCCGGCGTGGCGCTGCCCGTCTGCGTGCTGTGGGGCTTGGTCGGCCGGAGCCCCTACGGGTTGTCGCTGGCGCGCTGGTATGCCGGGCTGCGTGTGGTGTTGCATTTCGCTGCGCTGCTCATGCTGCTCTTTTCCGGATACGATCCGCATCTGTACGGAGGTACCGAAATGTTTATCCGGAGCATTGCCCGGAATGTCGTATATGGTGCCTTGTGGTTCCTCTTCCTGCTTTATCTGGAGCGCTCCCGTGCGCTGGATGCCGCGATGTCCGGGGAGCGCTGCGACCTGCCTCTGTGGTGCGTTGCCCTGATGGTTGTGGTGTTGGCGCTGGCGATGTAGGGCGTGCTGCCGGAGCCCTTGGCACGGGCGTGTGCGTTTTATTCTGCCGGCGATCGGAGACGGCTCGTTTCCGGGTCTTCGTATGGCACATTTTGGGCCTGAAGTTAGCGAATTAGAATTTTTTATTGTAATTTAGGGTCGCGACAGTCCCGAAAAAGAGGTGCCGAAGTTGTATTTTTCGAATATATTCACTATATTTGTGATACATACTGACTAACACGGAAAGTGTAAGTTTATTCTCGAGTGGTAAATCTTGCAAATTAATACTGAGAAGAGAATAAGCCGGCATTTCTCCGCGTCTTATCCGTTTACGGATATAGGCGTGGGACTGTTGCTTATTTTATTCTCGAGGTTTTGCAAGAACCTTCCCACTCTGAAATATAGCTACAGCACCACGCTTTCCTTTTTTTTAATTTTACATTTATTGCTTAGTTCCCAGGTGCGGGGGACTGTAGGAGCTATGTCCCATCATAAAGCATGCGATTCCTAACCCTTTTAATCTCAGCTATATTTATGAAAAACTGTTTCAAAACCGTTTTGGCCGCTGTGGCCGTGCTTGTTTGGCTGGGCGCCTCTGCCCAGGACGATCCTTCGAAGGAGACTGTCATCATCAATCCTTTTACGCACACCTCCGCTGTCAGCCAGGCAGCCTGTGACAACATCCGGGCGGCCGTCCTGTCGGGTTTTGCCGACCGTGGCCGTTTCCACATCGTCGACGCACTGACCGACGGTACGCTGTCGAAACTCTATGCCGACCGCAACGTCGAGGACGTGGTGAACGATGCCAACTGGAAGAGCGAAAGCGAAGCCGCCTACAAGGCGTTGGGCGCCAAGAAGGTCGTCATCGGACAGGCCAACAACGTTTCGTTCTCGCAGTTCAAGTCGGATATCGACGGCAAGATGTACAACAAGGCCGAGGTGACCTATTCGCTGAAGGTATATAACATTGCCGACGGCGCCATGATCGGTTCGGAAGACCTTTCGGTTTCGGGTATCGACGCCGATTCGAAGGACGGTGCATTCAACGACGCGATGAAAGACCTCCGCAAGGGCATGGTCGGGTTCGTGGACAAGCATTTCAAGTTCGAGACCTATATCCTCGAGCTGGGCGAGGCCGACAAGAAAGGCCGCGTCAAGGAGCTCTATATCTCGGGCGGTACGGAGATGGGCGTTGCCAAAAAGACCCGTTTCAAGGTATTCCTGGAGCGTAAGATCGGCCCGAAGGTAACCAAGTCGGAGATCGGCACCATCGTGGCCGTCGAGGTGATGGAAGGCGTTACCAAATGCCAGGTCGCTTCGGGCGAGGACGCCATCAAGGAGAAATTCAACAACGGCGACAAGCTGGTCGTCATCCTCGACAAGCAGGGGACGGCGGCGGGCGGTTTCTTCAAAGGGCTCGTCGGTGCATAAACTTACCGCATATAATTCTTCTGGAAACGATCTCCGGGGTGTCGCCGACGGTACCCCGGGGATTTTATCCGTTCAAACTTAAAATAATTATCAGATGTTTAGGAAGTCCGTATTGTCAGTCATCGTCGTGCTCCTGTCGGCGCTTTTCCCCGCCTCGGCACAGAATTATACGACCGATGCCATCCTGAAACGCACGACCGGAAAGATCGCTACGCTGGAGTGTTCGGGAATCGCCCGCACGAAGAAGGAGGCGATCGAGATGGCGAAGAAATCGGTGATCTACACTTATTTATATAACGGTATAGACGGCCTGAACGACAACAAACCCCTGTTGGGCAGCAAACCCTCGGCCGGAGCGGCCCAGTATGTCGGACAGTTGCTCGGGACGACCCGTTATGCCAACTACATCCGCAGCTGCACCATCGCCGACAAGACCAACAAGACCGCCGCCAAGGACATCCAGGTCTTTGCGACGATCGACCTCTACACCGAATCGCTCGAGCGCGACCTGGTCAACAACGGTATCATCGGGCGCAATGCCGCCGATATAGCGCTCTCCGAAACCCAGGAGATGATCGCCATGCCGACGGTGATGGTCGTGCCCTTCCGCAAGAGCGGCCAGTCCTACGAAGAGGCCATCCGCGACAATTCGGACATGCGCATGGCTATCTCGAAGGTCAACGAAGGTTTCATCAAACAGGGCGTGGAGACCAAAGACCTGCTCACGTCGCTCAATAACGCCAACACCTATCAGGTGCGCATGGGCGACGGCATGTCGCTCGACGACGCGATCCTCATCAACTCGGGTGCCGACGTCTCGGTGAGCGTCGATATCAACCAGGATGTGAACGACGGCGGGGTGCGCGTGTCGCTGACCCTGCAGGCGATCGAGATCGCCACGGGCAATACGCTGGCCACCAAATCCGAAATTTCGGGGCGCAAACGCACGACGGCCGACGTGCTGTGCGGCGTGATGGCGCAGGCGATGGTCGGCGACTTCATGAAGCAGATATCCACACGCATGGCGACCAAGATTTCGACCGGGCAGAGCGTGGCCGTGCGCTTTACGATCGACCCCGGATCGGCCATCAACATGGATACCGAGATCAACAACATCATGCCGTTGTCGGACATCCTCGTTTCGTGGGTGAAGCGCCATGCCAAGAACGGCAAGTACCATACGCAGGGCCGCACGAGCACGCTGCTGGCCTTCAGCGATATTTTTGTGGACAACTCCATGGAGGACGGTATGCAGTCGGACGTCAATGATTTCGCGCTGGCGCTCTACCAGTACCTCAAGGGGCTGAACCTCTCCGTGTCGCGTACGATCACGGGTAATTCCATCGACGTAATCATCTACTAAACAACAGACCATGAATCTGCTTCGTAAACTATCGTTCTCCCTGGTGTTCGTGCTGGCCGCGCTGTCGCTCCGGGCCCAGGCCGTAATCGACCTCTCGGCCTATATCGACGACGAGACGGCCGCGCAGCTCGGTGACAACAACGCCGCGGCCCTCAAAAACAAGATCAGCAAGATCATCACCCGCAACGGCATGGCCGATGCCGCGGGGCTTTTCGTCGTCACGCCGACGCTTACGATCACCGACGACGGGGCGGTCGATACGGGGATGACCACGCTGCACGTGCTGCGTGCCGACCTGACCCTGTCGGTCAAAAATCTCTTCGAAGATACGGTTTTTGGCAGCCAGACCATATCGCTCCAGGCCAATGGCAAAAGCATGGAAGCCTGTATGCGGTCGCTGATCAATAAGGTGAACGTCAACGACGCGCGTTTCGCCAAGCTGATCGGTGACGTGCAGCAGGGCATCGCCGACTATTATACGCGCCAGATGCCGAAGATACTCGCCAAGGTCAACTCACTCGTCGCCCGTGAGGAGTACGAGGATGCGATGGCGGCGCTGGCCGTGATTCCCGAGAGTGTCGACGAATACGAGGCGGTCGAGGAGCTCAAGGTGCAGGTCTACGACAAACTGCTCGCCGGCGAGGTGACCCGTGCCGTTGCTCAGGCCGATATTCTGGTGCGCCAGGGCGATATCGACGGGGCGCTGGAGTTGTGCCGTGCGTGCAACCCCGTGAGCCCGAACTACGGTGAGGTGATCCGGTTCCTCAACCGCCTCGATGCGCAGGCTGCGGCGGCCGAAGCCGCGGCGATGGAGCAGGAGTTGCGGAAAATGGATGCCGAGGCAATGCGCGCGCGGACGCAGCAGGAGGCTGCCGTCGAGGCGCAGAGCCTCAAGGCCGAGCGTGCCGAGTCCTCTGCCAAGAAGGGCAAGTCGCTGGGCGAATGGCTCTTCGGACTCTGACCGAACGATTGTCTGACTAATCTGGAAATACGATGAAAACCTGTCCTGTCTGCGGAAATAGAATGGAGGATTCGCAGCACCTATGCCCGGATTGCGGCGCCAACTACGTCGAGGCCGTCGTCGACGATATTGCCTCCGGTGCGGGGGCGGATTCCCGGCTGATGCTCGCGAGCCTCGAAGAGGGGCTTGCCGGGCTGGATGCCGTGCCGCTGCCCGCCCTGGGCGATACGGCCCGTAAGATGCTCCCTGCGCTGTGCGCTGCGGCGCTGGTATTTTGCCTGCTCGCCGGGGTCGCTACGGGCGCCAATATCTTCTACCTGCTGGCCGCCGTCGCGCTGGTGCCGCTGGCCGTGTCGCTGCTTGCCCGTATGCAGGGGAAACTGCGGTTGAGTGCCGGCGAAGTGGTCGTAAGGGCCGCCGCGCGGGTCTTTGCCGAGGATGCCGCTTCCGTGCGGGAGCGGTTTGCCGGAGATGCCGAGGTGCTGGCCCGGCTCGATGCCATGCAGCTGCGGCTGGATGACGCCCTTGCACGGCAGGCGTCGGCGCATGCGCAAAACCGCCGCAAGGTGACGGTCATTGCAGCCGTCGTGCTGATTTGCTGCTCTGCGGGTGCAGGGGCGTTGGCCGTGCGAAACCATGCGGCCCGCAAGGCCCAGGCCGCCTATGCGGCGCAGCCCGAGTGGGTCAGGTTGCGCGACAGCTACGCCGACGCGGCCGGGGACGACGAATATGCGGGCAAAGACCTGCGGATCGCCGTCGTGCGTGCCATGCTCGCCGACGGGCAGGGCGCTGCGGCCGAGGATTTTTTCTTCGCCCATTGCCAGGGCAAGGTCGGGGATGCCGATTGCGCCATGTTGATCGCCGGCCATTACAAAGCGAAGAAGGATGCCGTTGCGCTCGACGCCTTTGTCGGCAAGGTGTCGCTGCGCTACGATTCCGATACGCAAAAGGTTAAATCCCTAACGAAGTGACCCGATGAAGCGTTTATTACCTATTTCGCTGCTTTTGGCGGCACTCTGCATCTCGACGGCGGCTTTTGCCCAGAAGGACAAGGTCGTCGAGGCGAGCAGCAAACGGAAGCCGGCATGGATCGGCAGTTCCGACCGGTCGCATTTTGCGGTGACGGAAGTGGGGGAGACCCTTGCCGCCGCCTCGGGGAAATGCATGGCCTCGATCCGGCAGTATATCGTCAATGCCGTGGCCGTGAATGTCTCGTCCGCCGAGAAGATGGCGACGCGCCAGATCACGCGCGACCAGCTGGTCACGGCGATGAGCGACTATTCGTCGGCGCTGATGACCGAGGCCGGACAGCTGCCCTACCTGAACGACATCACCCTCTCGAACGCCGAGGCGGTCTACTGGGAGCGGATATACAGCAAGAAGACCAAGACCTACCGCTATGAATATTCGGTGCTGTACCCCTTTCCGGAGCAGACGCGGCGGCAGCTGATCGAGGCTTTCGTGGCCATCGACGACGCCAAGCAGGCCGAGTATGAACGGCTGCGGCGCGAACTGGGCACGATTACGGACATAGACCGTATCCGGCTGGCGGTAAACGAGCTGGACGGGTTGTACGACTATTTCTTCGACGCCACCCGCAAGGGCGATGTCGAGACCCTGCGGCGCAATTACCGGGCACTGTACAATGCCGTGTCGATCGAGGTGGAGTCCGAGGCGCCGGGCGAGTGCGTCTATTCCCTGCGGCTCGACGGCCGTCCGGCCACGACCGCCGTGCAGCCGCGCCTGAAAAGCGAATCGGTGCTGGAGATGGCCGTCAAGCCCTATGGCGACGGCCGCTACCTGCTCTCCTATGACCCGCAGTACGCTTCGCCGACCGATATCAACAAGATCGAAGTGCTCTACCTGTTCGGCGGTGCGCGCGTGTCGCAGACGATCTTTTTCAATCCGGCCGGGGACGCCGTTTCAGTCCGGCCCAAGGGCACGCTCAGGATCGAACAGTCCGGCGGGGTGATCCGCGGGACGATGCAGCTGCGCGTAAGCGGGACGGCGGCCGAGGTGCGGCGGATCGTGCTGTTCAACCCGGCCGACGGGGCCCGGATCGTGGCTGAAAGGATCGAACCCCCGCAGCTCGCCGGGGGCGATTGCAGCGTAACGTTCGAGGCGCAAGGCTCGATAAGCCCCGCAACCGACGGGGTGGACGTACTCAGGGGAAGCATCGGATTCGGGAATTCCGCCGACGGGAAGGCCTCCGAAGCCGATTTTACATTGCACTATAAACTTACAACCAAATAATCCGAAAGATGAAAAGAACCCTTATTGGAGCTATCGCTCTCCTGCTCGCTGCCGGCGCCGTGTCGTGCAGTTCGTCGAAAAAGGCCTCCGGGCCCGCTGCCCCTGCGGGCATGGTCGAAGAGGCTATTCCGCTCAGCGGCGCACAGTACCGCAGCAATGCCGAATATTACCGTGCCGTGCAGAACGGCGTGAGCACCGAGCGCAGCACGGCGCAGAAGATCGCCATGCAGAACTGCCGCCAGGATCTTGCCGCCGCCATCCAGGCCGATGTGAAGCCGGTTATCGAAAACTATGTGAAGAATCAGGATACGGGCGTTGCTGCCGAGCACAAGTCGCAGTATCAGGAACTGGCCTATACGGCCGTCGGCCAGCAGCTGCGCGACGTGCAGATCGTCGAGGAGAAGATGTTCCGTCAGGACAACGGCTCGTTCCGTTACTATGTCTGCATGCAGCTTCCCAAGGCTGCCCTGGAGGCAGCCATCGAGGATGCGATCGCCAAGGATGCCAAACTCAACCTGGAATTCGACCGCGCCCAGTTCAAAAAGATCTTCGAGGAGCAGATGGCTGCTTTCTCGCAGCAGTAGCCCTGTTGGCCGGCACCATGTCCAATCGAGAGACGGCGCTCCCCTCGGCCGAGGGAAGCCGCCGTCTTTTACCCGTAACCGCTCCGCCTATGAAACGCTATCTGACCCTGTTGCTGTCGCTGCTTTTCGTGCTTCCCCTGCCGGCGCAGTCCCGCCGGGAGGCGTTGCTGGAATACCAGGCGCGCCGCAGGCAGGCCTATACCGAATTCCGGGACAACTACCGCAAGGCGTGCGCCGACTTCATGCGCAAGCGCTGGGAGGCTTTCCGCGCCGAGGCTCCGGTACCCGTGCCCGAACGCCGGGAACCCGATGTCCCCGTTATGAAACACCCGGATGTGCCCTCCGCGCCGACGCAGGACAGGATGCCTTACGACAAGGTGTTCGGCCTGCCCGGGCCGGCTCCGGAGAAGCCCGATGCGCCCGGGATTGCGGAAACACCTGTGCAGCGCGGCAAACCCGCTGCGGAAAAGGGGGCCGGGGATAACGGTGCGCAGCAGGGGCGGAAGCCCGCCGCGGGGACGGACGACGCGGCTCCGGCAGTGGACGTTTCGCATCCCTTCAAGTTCACATTCTACGGCACGGGCTGTTCCGTATCGCTGGCTGCGAAACACCGCTTCAACCTCGCCTCGGTGCAGGAGAACAGCGTGGCCAATGCCTGGGAGGGTGTTTCGGGAGGTGCATACGATGCCGTGGCGGCGGAGTGCGTGGCGCTGAAAAAGGCGCTGGGGCTCAACGACTGGGGCTATTACGACCTTGTGCGGACACTCGCCGACGGATTCTGCGGCCCCAAAACGAACGAATCGGTCGTCCTGCAATCGTTCCTGATGGCCGAGGCGGGCTATAAAGTGCGCATGGCGCGCGGCGGCGGCCGGCTGTTCCTGTTGCTGGCCACCGACGGGCAGGTCTATGCCCGTCCCTATTTCAATATCGACGGCCAGGTATTTTATATCCTGGACGATGTCCCGCGGGCCGCGTCGTACAATATCTGCAATTTCACGATCCCCGGGGAGCGGCCTTTGTCGCTGGCGATGCCCGCGCCGCCCCTCTTCGCGCAGAACCCCGCGGCGCCCGCCGTCCGCAATTTCGACGGCGTGGTTTCGACGACGGTGACGGTAAACCGCAACCTGATGGATTTCTATACGAATTATCCGCCCTGTCACTGGAGCGTCTATGCGGCCACGGCGCTTACTGCCCCGGTGTGCGGGCAACTCTATCCCCCGCTGCGCGCCGCAGTGGCCGGGAAGGGCGAGCGCGAGGCGGCGGAACTGCTGCTGCACTACCTGCACAGGGCTTTCCCCTACAAGACCGACGAAGCACAGTTCGGCATCGAGCGGACACTCTTCGCCGAGGAGATGTACTACTATCCGTACAGCGACTGCGAAGACCGTTCGATCCTCTTTGCGCGGCTGGTCAAGGATCTGCTGGGGCTGGATGTCGTGCTGCTCTATTATCCGGCGCATATCGCCGCGGCGGTATGCTTCAAAGGCGAGGTGAAGGGCGACTACATGCAGCTCGGCAACAAACGCTATGTAATCTGCGATGCGACCTATATCGGTGCCGGCGTGGGCGAGGCGATGCCCGACCTGAAGCGTACGCCGGCCCAAGTCGTCCGGATTGATTAACCCTTTAAAACCGATTCGCGATGTTTTGTCCCAATTGTGGAAAGAAATGCGGTGATAACGACCTTTTCTGCGGGGGCTGCGGCACCAGGCTCCCCGCCCGCCCGGTGACGGCATCCCCGGCGGCAGATGCGGCACCCGTTGCCCCGGCTGTCCGGGCTGCGGGCGATACCCCGGCGGCTTCGGCCTCGCATGGCGCCGGAATCCCCTCGGGATGCGGGGCGGCATCCGCCGCAAGCGCCCGGGCAGCCGCCCGGGCCGGAAGCGGCGCGGCCGCGGGCTCGAAGGAGCCGGCGGGGCCTATGGCCGAGGGCGTCATCTTCACCAACCTGCAGGCTCTGGCCCGCAAATTCGGAACCGATGCCGCGGCGGTGCGCAAGTTGCTCGCCGCCTATGCCGAAGCATCGGCGGCACACGGCATCCGTTACCGCATCGTCGATGCCGGCGACTATGTTTTTCGCAACCCCGAGGCCGGGCGCAACCGCGCCGTGACGCTTTCACCGGCCGATTCGTGGGTCGAACACGGTTACCTGCTGGCGGACTATTACCGTTTCGGGCGCAGCACGGCCGACGATGAAACCAACTACCTGTTCATCGTCGGAGGCGCCGATGTCATTCCCATGCCCGTCCTGCCGCAGTATATCACCGATCCCGATTACAGCGATACGGATATCGACTCCGATATCCCTTATGCCTACCTGCTGGGCGAGCGGACTTACCCCATGCTGGGGACGGCCGAAATTTTCCAGTACGAACAATATTTCCATACGGGACGCCTGCCGCTGGCGCATGACGCGTCGCTGGACGACCTGGCCGGATACCTGCGCCGCGCGGCCAAAGCCCCCGGTTCGATGGCCGTGGGCAGGGCTTACGGGCAGACCGACCTCACGTGGCTTTCGGCCTCAGCTTCGGTCAGCGAGCCTTTCCGCCGCAACCGACTCTTCCGGGGCGACGTGCGGCTCGATGAGCGTATCTATATGCAGAACCTTTTTGTCAGCCCCTGCGTCGAGCGTTCGATCGTCGACAAGGTTTTCGACCGGGGTGCGGACTTCTACTATTTCAACCTGCACGGCAGCGATGCCCCGACCGCATGCAGCTTCTATGCTTCCTACCAGCAGCAATGTTACGAGGCAGTCACGCCCCGGCAGCTGGCGTCCGCTGAGAAACCGAACGTGGTGGTGACCGAGGCGTGCTATGGCGGAAAATTCCAGGATTACGGCCGCGGCGAGACGATGCTGCTCGCGGCGATGGGCGACATGACGCTGCTCTACCTGGGGTCGTCGCGCATCGCGTGGGGTGCTTCGAAGAGCAGTTCGGCAGCCGACCTGGACAATGCCGACCGCCTGACGAACGTCTATATGGCCAAATTGCTCGAGGGGTATACGGCCGGCGAGGCATTCTACATGGCACGGCAGAGCTTCTTCGATTATAACGACGGTTACTTTACGCCCCACCAGGCACTTACGATCGTCGAGTTCAACCTTTTCGGCGATCCGTTCCTGCATGTGGGCGTGCGCCGGGAGGGGGCGAAGGCGCATCCCCGGGCGGTCAAGGCGCTGGCGAAAGGCGCAGTCAACGCGGTCGTCGAACGCAAGTGCGTCTATGAAGCCGCTCCGGCCTCGTTGCTCGACCGGGTGCGCAGCGCCGTCGACCGCAACCTGTCGCTGATCCGCGCCGCTGTCGACCGGCAATTGTACGAACAGCTGGGGGTCGAACCGCGCAGCCTGTCGACCGTCACCCGCATGAAATACGGCAACGGCGACGAGTTTTATGCCTTCAATTACCTGCAGACGGACGGTACCATAAAGAGCTGCCATACGGCGACCGCCGACCTGAACGGAAACGTGAAATCAATCATATCAACCAAATAGAACGACTACTATGAAATGCCAGAATTGTAATTCCGAACTCCTGGAGGATGCGAAGTTCTGCACGACGTGCGGTACGCCCGTCGCCGCTGCGCCCGCAGGCCCCGTGTGCCCGAAATGCAATGCCCCGATGCTGCCCGACGCCAGGTTCTGCACGACGTGCGGCGCGGCGGTCGAACCCGCCGCTGCACAGGCGTCCCAGGCGCCGGACGGGCAGGCTGCCGGAGGCGGCGAGCTCGCCACGGTGAAACAGAAGATTTTCTGGAATATCCAGAAAGGCGAAGTCGCCTGCCGGGTCAATGAATCGGAGTTTATCCGCTACGATTCGGCGCAGGGGCTGATCGTAAACGACGGCACGACGGCCTATATCAAGGCCAACGGCAAGGTGCTGGCCGAAATCCACGGGGGCATCTACGATTTCGTAGACCCCGACGAGCTCAAGCGCGTACTCGAAAGCCGTACGGGCGGGGCTGCGGGGCTGATGGCCGGCAGCGGCCGTTTCCTGATAAACGCCCTGCTGGGACGCCGCGTGAAGGACAAGTTCGACGACAAGGACGCTCCCGAACGGCAGCGCTCGCTCGATGCCGTGATCGAGAGCATGAAACGGCACGAGGCTTTCTCGCTGCTGCTCAAGCTCGACAAGAGTTTCTCGCTGGTATTCGGTTCGGGAACGGCCGAGGATATGGCCGAGTTCAGGCCGATGTCCGTGCGCACGAAACTGCTGGACTTGCAGGTCGGTCTGCGCGTGATTTTCCGTATCGCAGATTTCAATCGTTTCGCCGAATATTTCCTGACGGACGAGCCCGTCGCCACGACCCGCAGGATTGCGGAGAAGTTGCAGCCCGTAATGCAGAATGCCGTGCAGGCCGTGATGCAGGATCGCCAGGTCGAAGGCACGTCGATCCCGGCGGAGGTCGCCGAGGCGATCACGGCCAGGATTGCCGCTTCCGGCGACCAGTTCTACGGCCTTGCGCTGGAGCGCGTGGCCGAAGTGGTGGCTTCGAACGAAGACCTGGAACGCCTGCGCAGCCTGAGCCGCGAACTTTACCTTTCGGAGCAGGAACTCGACTACCTGCGCCGCACCAACGATTTCCGCAACCGCCTGGCTGCGGAGACCAATTCGCAGGCTATTGCCGATGCACGCAGTGACATGCAGCTCTATGAGGGGTTGCAGCAGGTCAATAAAGACCGCCTGCTGGCCGACGACGAGCTGGATAAGTTCTACACCGTGCTTTCGCGCGAGAAACGGATCCGCGATGCCCGCAGCGAGGACGAGGTGGAGGCTGCACTGGCCGACATCGAAAAGACCGGGCTGCTGCGCGAAGAGGACGTCGACAACCTGCGCATCGACGTCGCCGAACGCCGTTACCGCCGGGGCGAGGCGATCAAGCTCATGCAGTTGCGCGACCGGATCGAGTTCGAGAAAGTCCGCACGGCGGGCGAAGGGCAGGTCGCCGTGGAGCAGATGCGCCAGGGGCTGGAGTTGCAGGAGCTGACGCTCGCGCATCGCAAGCGCGAGGACGAGTATTCCGACGAACGCCGCGCCCGGGAGCGCGAGTTGCAGCGGGCAGACCGCCAGTCGGAGATAGAACTGGACAATGCCGAGATGGATGCCCAGATCGAACGCCTGCGCAAGGTCAAGGAGATCAACCGCGAGGACAAGAAGATGGATTTGGATCACGAGCGCGAGATGGAGCGCCTGAAGCAGGAAGCCCTCGACAAGAAGGCGCGGATGACCGCCGAACAGCTGATGGCCGTGGCTGCGGGCGAGAACCTCGATTCGCAGGCCGCGGTGAAGTTCGCCGAGTCGTTCTCGGCGGGAAAGAACGCCGAACAGGTGCAGCAGGCCGCCGATGCCCGTATCGCCGATTCGCAGCGCCACGAAGACCGTATGCTGGAGATGATGCGCGAGATGAAGGATATGGCCACGACCATGACCGGGCACATCGTCCAGAACAAGGATGCCGAACGCGACCGTTACCGCGAACGGATGGAACGCCAGGAAGACCGGGTGGACAAGACGCAGGACAGTGCCCTCGAATATGCGACGCGCAACAACCAGCAGGCGGCCGCGAAGCCCCAGGCGCAGGCTCCCCAGTCCGTCGGGCGGGTATGTCCCGACTGCGGTACGGTAGCCGTGCAGGGCGTGCGTTTCTGCGCCAACTGCGGGCGGGATCTCAAATGAGCACGGCCATGGAGAGATACCAGGGAGTAATACTGATCCGGTTGCAGAATGCCGGGTCGAAATCCGAAGGGCATTATGCCTTTCTGGTGCGCGACGACGACATGAGCGTCGTGAAGCTCTGCCGCGAAGGCGCGGTGCCGGCCGACGACCCCTATTTCGTGCCGTTCGACCGGCAGGAGGTCGTCGTCACGGGAACCATGAGCCACGGGTGGCTGGTCGCCTCGGCGGTCGAGCAGGCCGTTGCCGGGGATGAGGCTGATAGTGAAACCGAAGAAAACAACGAACAAGCATGAAAACATGTCCCAAGTGCGGTTACGATAAACTCGCCGATACTGCCCGCTTCTGCCACAAGTGCGGTTGCGACTGCGCTGCGGTGCAGGTGAAACGCACGCCGGCGGCCGAGGAGCCGGAAGCCGCGCCGCTCGTCGGCGATAAGAACCTGATCAATGAAAGTACGATCATCGGCAAGCAGGAGAAATACGAGGCGTCGAATATCACGATCCACAACAACATCACCGAGGATCATTCGCACACGACGATCGTGTGTGCGGTTTCCGGCAAGCGTATCTACTTAGATCACAGTGTCGTGTGCCCGAAGTGCGGCAAGCAGGTGGCGTTGGAATATTATGTCGAGGCGTCGAAGCGCTGCGAGAACTGCGAGCAGCAGGCGCGCGAGGAGTACCGTGCGTTCGTCGTGCGGACGACGGGGGCCGGGCCGCTCGATGCGGCGTGCAAGCAGCAGTTGGATGCCGAGGCGCAGCGGTTGCGGATAGACGCCGCGACGCAGGCTTCGATCCTCAGGGCGCGGCAGCAAAAGCCCGCCGGGAAATCTGCCGAGCTCACTTCCGTGCAGCGTGCCGAACTGGAGGCGGCCGTGTCGCGCCTGATCACGGCGACGGAGCCCGAACCGGCGCAGAAAAGCCTCGAAGCTCTCACCGTGCTGCACGAAAATTCGTCGAACTACGAGGCCGGCTACTGGTATTTCCTCGCGCGGGCGGTCGTCTGCCCGGAAGAGTCGGTGAAGGCTTACGAAGAGGAGCTCACCGACGATTACTGGCAGCGGTTCTGGGGGTTCCTGAGCTACTGCAACACCGGGTCGCCCAAAGGCGGGGCTGCGGTCGACCGCCTGAGGTCGGTGTTCGGCCAGCGCGAGGACGACATCCGGCTGGCCGAGGCGGTCTATTACCTTGCACGGGGATTCGATGCGTTCGAGACCTCGATGCTGGAGCGCGCCGGGGAGCTTGCTTCGTCGGTGCGGCGGGAGTACCTTTCCAAGCCGTTGATATCCGTCTACGATACCTTGCAGCGGCTTGTCCGTGAAAATATCCGGCTGGAGGAGAAATACACCCCGATGGAGACTTTTGTCTTGGTGGATGTTTTCCGTGCCGGGAAGTATATCGAATACCTTTGTGTCGAGCAGGCGCGCAAGGAGCAGGAAGCCCGTGAGGCCGAGGCGAGGCGCGAACAGGAGGCACGCGAGGCCGAGGCGAAGCTGGAGCGCGAACGCCAGACCGCCGAGCAGGCCCTCCGCCGGAAGCAGGCCGAGATGTCGGCCGACCGCTCCAAACGCATGGAGCAGGAGATGGCGCGCCTGGGCGGTGCGAAACCCGCGGCGACGCAACAGGCGGATTCGAAAGCCTTTGCGGGCTACGAGACGGTCGTGCCGGGGACGAAGAAGCGGAACTGGGGAAAGACGATCCTGATCGTGGTGGTATGCCTGATCGCACTGATCGGGCTGCTGTTCCTGATCCCGGCTCCCGAATCGCTGCAATAAGAGGCAGGGGTGCGGCTGCGGGCCCGTCGGGGGTTTCTGTTCCCGATCGATGGACTCGGGTTGCGGACTTCGGGGGCGGGCCGTTGCGGCCGACGAAAATAAACCGGGCAGGGTTTTTCCCTGCCCGGTTCGTTATATTCTATTCCGCGGATGCTGTCCGGTGGAGCGGCGGACGCATCTTTGGGTTCAGATTTTGTCCAGTTCCACGGTGAAATGCCGCAGGATCGGGGCTTCGAAGGTGATGCGGTAGCCGGTGGTGATCTCTGCGCGGCGCTCGTAGATGTTGCGGCAGGCCGCGGCGATCACGCGGATGTGGTTGTCCGAGTAGACCCGCCGCGGGATCGCCAGGCGCAGCAGTTCCAGCCGCGGGTAGCGGTTCTCGTGCGTATCGGGGTCGCGGTCGGCGAGGATCGAGCCGATCTCCACGCCGCGGATTCCCGCCTCCAAATAGAGCTCCACGGCGAGCGTCTGGGCGATAAACTGTTCCTTCGGCAGGTTGGGGAGCACTTTTTTCGCATCGACGAAGATGGCGTGTCCGCCGGCCGGCCGCTGGTAGGGTACGCCGTATTCGTCGAGCAGGTCGCCCAGCAGCTTCACCTGGCGGATGCGGGCGTCGAGTTGTTCGTATTCGGTATTTTCGTCCAGCCCCACGGCCAGCGCATCCATGTCGCGGCCCGACATGCCGCCGTAGGTCACGTAGCCTTCGAACATGATGCTGAAGGTCATGGCCTGCCTGTAGAGCTCTTCGCTGCGCATGGCCACGAACCCGCCCATGTTCACCACACCGTCCTTCTTGGCCGAGATGGTCATGATGTCGGCATAGGTGTAGATTTCGCGGACGATCTCCTTGATGGTCTTGTCGGCATAGCCCTCCTCGCGGGTCTTGATGAAATAGGCATTCTCGGCGAAGCGGGCCGAGTCGAGCAGCAGGGGTACGCCATAGCGGCGGCAGACTTCGGCCGTTTCGCGGATGTTGCGCATCGACACGGGCTGGCCGCCGGCCGTGTTGTTGGTGATGGTCAGCACGACGCACGGGACTTTCTCGCGCGGGTTCTCGCGCAGGAGCTTTTCGAGCTTGGCGATGTCCATCTCACCCTTGAACGGCAACTCTTTCTGGGTGTCGGCCGCATCGTCGATCGTGCAGTCCACGGCGTGGCAGCGGCGGAATTCGATGTGCCCTTTGGTGGTGTCGAAATGGGAGTTGCCCGGGACGATGTCGCCCGCCTTGAGCAGTGCCGAAAAGATCACGTTCTCCGCAGCACGCCCCTGGTGCGTGGGCAGGAAATAGGGCATCCCGAAGATGCTTTCGATCGTCTCCTTGAGCCGGAAATAGGACGAGGCCCCGGCATAGCTTTCGTCGCCGGTCATCATGGCCGCCCACTGGCGGTCGCTCATCGAGCCTGTGCCCGAGTCGGTCAGCAGGTCGATCGTGACCTGGTCGCTGCGCAGCTTGAAAAGGTTGTAGCGGGCTTCGCGGATCCATGCTTCGCGCTCCGCACGGGTGGAGGTGCGGATGGCCTCGGTCATCTTGATCTTGTAAGGTTCTGCATACGGAAGTGTCATAGAAAAGAGCGTTTTAGGTTATAAATTGTTGTTCTTTCCCTCAAAATTATAAAAATATTTTGAGATATTTGATATCGGTATTATATTTGTGTTGGCCGGTGTGGATTTTCTTAAACTTTTTTACCGCATGGAAAAGTATCGTTGCACCGTCTGTGAATACATTTACGACCCGGAGTCGGGTGACCCGGAGAACGGCATCGACCCCGGTACGGCTTTCGAAGACCTGCCCGACGATTGGGTATGCCCGGTCTGTAACGAGGGCAAATGGGCATTCGAACCGCTCGAAGCAAACTAAAACGGGATGGCTATGATTAAGTTCAACCTCATTGTTTCACTTTTAATTTTACCTATTATGGCAACAGACATTGCAGCACAGGCACGGTTTACCCCCAAGGAGCTGCCTTATGCTTACGACGCTCTCGCACCGCAGGTCTCCGAAGAGACGCTGCGCTTCCACCACGACAAACATTACGTGGGGTATGTGAATAAACTCAACGAGCTGATTCTCGATACGCCTTACGCCCAGCAGCCGCTGGAGGACATCGTCGTTTCGGCCGACGGCGCGATTTTCAACAACGCTGCGCAGATGTGGAACCACGAGTTCTTCTTCGACCAGCTTTCGCCCGATGGCGAGGCGCGTCCGACAGGGGCGTTGCTGAAGGCTATCGACGCGGATTTCGGTTCGTTCGAGCAGTTCAAGGCCCAGATGGAGAAGGCTGCCGTCGGCCTTTTCGGTTCGGGATGGGCCTGGCTCGCCGAGGACAAATCGGGCAAGCTGGCCATCGTCACGGAGCAGAACGCCGGCAACCCGATGTGCCACGGCATGAAGCCGCTGATGTGCTTCGACGTATGGGAGCATGCCTACTATATCGACTACCGCAACCGTCGCGCCGACGCCGTCGCCGCCCTCTGGGATCGCATCGACTGGAAGGTCGTCGCAGACCGTTACGAAAAGAAATAAGGGTTTGTTTCTGTTGGAAATGCCGCCTCCGGTTTTCGGGGCGGCATTTTCTTTTGTGCTGCAGGCAAACCTTTCGGGCACGGCCTTTCGCAGTTGCCGGGGCGGAATATACCGGGCGGGGCTCGTTGCTATCCGCCGGGCCTGTTTCCGGAGTATTACCTGAATCCGGCTATGGGTGTTTTTGATGTCAAAAGTGCTAATCTAATCTAACTATATGATAGACAGTATATGACAAAAGTCGAGGTAATGATTTGTTAACTCTGAAGGCCGTGTCCTTTGCATTCATTAGCTTTTCAAAGACTCTTATGCAAAGATAAAAAATAGCCGATAAAAAAGCAAATGAGAATTCTCTCATTTGCTTTTTCTCTACTTAGGCGTTCCAGCTATCAACGGTTATATTCTATCTGATTGTTACGCAAGATGTCAAGAAAATGCGTCCCGCAACTTGCGGTTGATGAGCGTATGGTGGCACTGTTCCGGATTATTGATCCGGACATTGAAAGTTCTGGAAAGCACATCGACGAGTGTCGCCAGATCGATCCGCGTGCCGTCGATGCGGCGTATGGCTCCAGAGAGATGCAGTGCCGTTTTCAGTTCCATGATATCCGTAGGCGTGAATTGTTCGGAGAGGAACAGCGGCGATTTAGGGACTTCGACCGATACCGGGGCGGCGATGGACGGATAACGAAGCCGGGTAAAGACTAAACGGATCTCGAAATTCGTCAGCAGAAGCTCCGATTTGAGCAGCGACGCTTGCGGAGATTCCTTCTCAAACAATCCGCGCTTGCAACCGCATCAGGCGGGATTGGAGGCGGGCAAGTTCGTGCAGCAGGTCAAGGGGCGATTTACAGGATTGAGCCGTAAGACCGTGCAGCAGGTCGATGAACTTTTCATAAGCCGCATGAAAGGCTGTGCACTCCGCATCCGACAATCGACGGTTAAGCAGTGTGTCAAGCATGACGATAAATTGATTTTTGTCCAAGTTCTTCCGAGAGCGGGATTAAACAGCCGTAACGATTCGATTTATCGGATCGTTACAGTTTTTATATAAATAACAGGTGACGAGAAGGCAACGGTTTTTTGTCAGTATCTTGCACTAATTTTCTTTACTTCAAATAACCATTGCAAAAGTACAAAAAATTGGAATAATTAGAAACACTTGATATATCATAATTTAGTACGATATTATCATTTCAATCTATCCAGCCCTCTTTCTCATCGTCTTTGGTCACCGGCGTCCGGCGGATAACCCACCACAGGAAATTATAAAACAGAGCGAGGAATACCGCCCAAAGAAGTAGCCATTTCATAATAAACATATCATTACACCCAAAACAGTGTCCACGACCTAATGCGCTATGGACTTAGGCTTTAACAGATGGCTGTATACCTGCCTGAAAAACGTATGTATCAAACCTTCCCGGTAAACGATCCGGTGTTTCCAACGATTCGCCAACCAACGACGGAATTTAAACCGCATTATCCGGATAAAACCTTTTTCAGGAAATTTCTCGCTGAACTCAGGATGCAAAATATCATTTAAAACCCGTTCTTCGAGTTTTAAATCACGTTCGAACGAAGGAAATAGTTTCGCATCTACCCCTATGTTATTTATTGAAATAGCATTTATACAATTCAGAAATCGATGCATGTTCATCCGGCGGGCCGTCGCATAAAGCTCCGTCCAATCAATCTTATCACAGTAACGGAGGATGAACATGCCCCAATCGGCTATATGCCTCATCCCAATCTCCGCTGCAGCGAAATGTGCTGCGGCATGCCGTAACAGAAATAATGCATTGAAAGAGGGTGACGGAAGATGAATTTCCGTATCTTTCAGACAGATCGTTTCACCATGGATTTCGGCATAGGTCCTCAGCAACTGCTCGATCTCACGATTCGATGCATGGGCATGAACATTCAGAAAGTCGTAATGATTTTCGACCATAATTCCGTCGATGAGAAAAACTGTATGATGGTGTTTGTCTTCATCGATCCGAATTCCCCATTCACGACATAACAACTCGTCCGCTTCACGCTGTCGACCAAAAAGCCAGATATCGATATCGCCACATTCCCGATGTTCGGGGCACGGATAGCAAAAGCTCAGTCCATACCCTTTCAAGAGCATCAGCGAAATGGAATGGGAAGCATAGAATTTTGACAATCCAGCCAATACTTTTTCCTGTTTTCGATAACGATCTTCAATTTGTTCGACATTATAGGCCCATTGCACACGCAAAGACAATGGTAAATATTCCATTGCATGCAATTGCCGCAAAGCATCCCAGATCAATGCCCCCGTCCCCTGCCGGACAGCCAAACGATAAATTTCACCCCATTGGAGTTTAGCCAATTCCGGTAAAATTTCTCTCGGGCTTTCAGTTCCCAATCCTATCCTTAGTAAGGAAAAATATATTTTCTCGTCACGGGTCATTTATCTTCCCTTATACATACTCCGGTAGTATTTTTCATACTCGCCTGAGGTAATGTCGTCCATCCACGATTGGTTCTGGAGGTACCAGTGGACAGTCTTTTCGATCCCCTCCTCAAACTGCAGGCTGGGCTGCCAGCCCAGTTCCCGCTTGAGTTTGCGCGAGTCGATGGCGTATCTCAGGTCGTGGCCCGCACGGTCGGTGACGTACGTAATCAGTTTCTCCGATGTCCCTTCGGGATTGCCCAGCAGCCGGTCCACGGTTCTGACGATGACCCGTATCAGGTCGATGTTCTTCCATTCGTTGAAACCTCCGATGTTGTACGTGTCGGCGACCTTGCCCTTGTGGAAGATTACGTCGATGGCCCGTGCATGGTCCTCGACGTACAACCAGTCGCGGACATTTTCCCCGCGGCCGTACACCGGCAGCGGTCTTCCGCGGCGGATGTTGTTGATGAAAAGCGGGATCAGCTTCTCCGGAAACTGATACGGACCGTAGTTGTTCGAGCAGTTGGTCACCAGCGTCGGCATGCCGTATGTGTCGTGGTAGGCCCGTACGAAGTGGTCGGACGAGGCTTTCGAGGCCGAGTAGGGGCTGTGCGGATCGTACTTCGTCTCTTCGGTGAAGAACTCCTCGCCGAAAGGACCTCCGCCGCTCTCCGCCCGCGGGATCGCCTGCAGGGCGGGTAAGCTCCAGCGCACCGTACACTTCGTCGGTCGAGATGTGGTAGAACAGCTTGCCCGCCCAATCGCCGTTCCAATGCTCCCGCGCAGCTTCGAGCAGCGACAGCGTGCCCATGACGTTCGTACGCGCGAAAGTGAACGGATCCCTGATCGAGCGGTCCACGTGGCTCTCGGCTGCGAGGTGGATCACCCCGTCGATGCCGTACTGCCGGAACAGTTCACGCATCGCCTCGAAGTCGCAGATGTCGCCCCTGACGAAAGTGTAGTTCGGCCGCTCCTCGATGTCCCGCAGGTTGGCAAGGTTGCCGGCATAGGTCAGTTTGTCGAGGTTGACGATCCGGTAATCGGGGTATTTGGTCACGAACAGACGTACCACATGCGAGCCGATGAAGCCCGCGCCGCCCGTGATGAGGATAGTGCGTTTCATGGGTTATTTTTCTGTGAGTCGTTTCATGCAGTAGATCATGGCCTCCCTCCAGTGTGGGATGTCCATCCGGAAGGTCTCTTTGAATTTGGTCTTGTCCAGCACCGAGTAGGCCGGGCGTGCGGCCTTGGTCGGGAATTCCGACGTGTGGCAGGGGATGATGCGGCATGAGTCGTGACCCGCGGCCGCGGCGATCTCCGTCGCGAAGTCGTACCACGAGCAGACGCCCTCGTCGGTGAAGTGGTACACGCCCTCGTTGCCCGCGTAGCGTTCCGACTCGATGATCGAGAAGATCGCAAGCGCCAAGTCCCCGGCGTAGGTCGGAGTGCCGATCTGGTCGAAGACCACCTGCAGCGTATCCCGCTCCGAAGTCAGACGCAGCATCGTCTTCAGGAAGTTGTGTCCGTACTCCGAGTAGAGCCACGCCGTGCGGAAGATCAGATACCGGCACCCGGACGCCATGACGGCGCGTTCGCCCGCAAGTTTCGTGCGCCCGTACGCCCCCAGCGGCGAGGGAGCCGTATCCTCCCTGTAGGGCGTATGGGCCGTGCCGTCGAAGACGTAGTCCGTCGAGACGTGGAACAGCGTCGCGCCCGTCGCCTTGGCCGCAGCTGCCAGATTGCCCGCGGCCTTGTGGTTCAGCAGCTCCGCCGTCGGTTCGTCCTCCTCGGCCCGCTCCACGTCGGTGTAGGCCGCGCAGTTCACGATAACGTCGATCCCCTGTTCCCGGACCGCACGCAGGACCGCCCCGGCATCGGTGATGTCCAGCTCCGCGACGTCCGTACAGATATAGTTGTGGGGCGAGACACAGCCCAGACGCTGCAGGGAGCGGCCAAGCTGTCCGTTCGCCCCCGTGATCAGGATATTAAGCATAGTAATCCGTATTATAGTTGAACAACTCCCCGGCCTCCTCCAGCCGCGGGTGGTGGCTGTCCTTGGGCGAGAGCACGACATCTCCGGGCAGCAGGTGCCAGTCGATGCCCAGCGTGGGGTCGTCCCACGCGATGGCGCCCTCCGATTCGGGGGCGTAAGGGGTTGTCGCACTTGTACTGGAACGTCGCTTCGTCGCTCAGCACGGCGAAGCCGTGCGCGAAGCCCCGCGGGATGAAGAACTGGCGTTTGTTATCCCCCGAGAGCTCCACCGAGACGTGTCGTCCGAACGTGGGCGAGCCGCGGCGGATATCAACCGCGACGTCGAGCACACGGCCCCGGACAACGCGCACGAGTTTCGACTGGGCGTATCGCCCTTTCTGGAAATGGAGGCCCCGCAGCACGCCGTAGCGTGAGTGCGATTCGTTGTCCTGCACGAAGCGCACGGGACGGACCTGTGCGTCGAAACGGCGCTGCGAGTAGCTCTCGAAGAAGTAGCCCCGCGCGTCGCCGAAAACCTCCGGCTCTAGGATAACCACGCCGTCTATGGCCGTTGTCAGAACTTTCATGGGATTATTTTTCGTCGAGGAGTTTCAAAAGGTATTGTCCGTACTGGTTCCTGAGCATCGGCTCGGCAAGTGCGCGCAGCTTGTCCGCCGTGATCCACCCGTTGCGGTAGGCGATGCCTTCCAGACAGGCGATCTTAAGTCCCTGACGCTTCTCGATGACCTCCACGAAGATCGAGGCCTCGGCCAAGGAGTCGTGCGTGCCCGTATCCAGCCATGCGAAGCCGCGCTGGAGCGTCTGCACCTTCAGCTCGCCGCTTTGCAGGAACGACTGGTTGACGCTCGTGATCTCAAGCTCCCCGCGGGCCGAGGGCTTGATGCTCTTGGCCACATCCACGACCTTGTTCGGATAGAAGTACAGGCCCACGACTGCGTAGTTAGACTTCGGATGGGCGGGTTTCTCCTCGATCGAAAGGCAGTTACCCACCGCATCGAACTCCGCCACGCCATAGCGCTGGGGCTCCTCGACACGGTAGCCGAAGACCGTAGCCTTGCCATCCTCCTCCGCCGTGCGGACGGCCTCGCGAAGAAGACCCGTGAAGCCCGAGCCGTGGAAGATATTGTCCCCCAGAACCAGACACACGGAGTCGTCGCCGATGAAGTCCGCGCCGATAAGGAATGCCTGTGCAAGACCGTCCGGGGACGGCTGCTCGGCATACGTGATACGAACACCGTAGTCGGAGCCGTCGCCCAGCAGACGCCGGAAACCCGGAAGGTCCTCCGGAGTCGAGATCACGAGGATTTCGCGGATGCCCGCAAGAAGAAGCGCCGAGAGCGGGTAGTAGACCATCGGCTTGTCGTAGACCGGAAGCAGCTGCTTGCTGACACCTTTCGTGATCGGATACAGGCGGCTGCCGCTCCCGCCCGCTAATACTAGGCCTTTCATGAGTCAAGTGAATTTTGATACACTTCCCGAAAATCTCAATATGCTAATCAACTCCACTAGGCTACACAAGTCATTTTACCCCTTAAATATACAATTGATTAGGTCACACAATCAGCTTGATTGATTCTATTTTTACAAAGAAGGTATTTACAATAGATTACTGATTTTTGAATCGAAAACAAACTCGGATCTACTACCTTTGTTCTTTATGTATCAATATGTTATGGCCATTCTTTGTTTTTGAGGTCACGAGGTTGTAGCGGCCATTTTACTCCACATTACATCTCTATGCTAGAAATGTAAAAATACGAATTATTTTTGATGTTTCCAAATATCAATTTATTGGAAAATTGGGTTGTGCTAACATACATTATCGACAGCTAATGTGAATGTAATGAAAACTGTAAACTTAGTGCCCAACAATAGATTCAATAACGCCAATATATTTACGAGTTCCAACTTCCCGAGTTAGATGTTCTAGAATATAACAACGACCTCGTTTTCCCATTTGAACGCACTCCTCCGGATTAGAATATAAAATATGTACTGCCTTGACAAATTCCTGAATATTTTCAGCTTCTGTAAATACTCCAAGACGATTCTTTTCGATAATATATTGCATATCAGTCCCTCTATCAAAACTAGCCAATACAGCAGTTCCTGCAGACATAATGCTCCATGTTTTACTAGGCATTGCAATGTCTCCAAATCCTTGTTTGCATGATACAACTGCGACATCACCCAAACTATACACACACGAAACCTTTTCATACGGTTGAAGTGGTAAAAATTTTAAATTGGAGAGTTGCATGTGTTTGGCCTTTGTGATGTATGGCTCAGCTTGTTTCTCTGCCCCAAAAACCAAAAATTGTATATCAGAATTATCGTGTAATAAGTTTGCAGCCTCAAGTAAAATATCAATATTCTGAGCACTACCCAAATTCCCTGCATATACAACATAAAACTTGTTTTGATCCAATCCAAATTCGGCAAAAAGGGGATTTTCATTCCGTGGTATCGGGATAATAGCAGTTTCATCAACCCAATTGTATATGACCTCGATTTTGGACTCTGGGACACCCTTGGCCATAATATTGCGTTTGAAATCCTCAGAGATGACGATGATCCGGTCGGCATTCCGATAGGTAAAATCTTCAATCATCCGACCGACTTTCCACAATGCCCCACCTTTTTTTGCCATGCCCGTTCCAACCAAGGAATCGGGGAAAATGTCCTGAAGACTGTAAACGAGTGGGATGCGCCGTATTTTCTTAATCAATGCAGCCATTGCTCCTTGGATAGGTGGTGTGCTGGAAATAAACATTACATCGCATTGCCGAGCCTCCTGGGCAAAACATCCCCAATAAAATTGTCGGATGCACGACAGACTGTAGCGTAACGCACGCACTATCGGACCTCCACCTTCACGCATCAGAGAGAACCGATATACGATCATTCGGCCGCCATACATCGAATCAGCCTTTCGGTGTTTGTATTTTTTTCGTTCTTCGATGGAAATACCTCGTGTCGGAACCGGTGTATAAACCACCATGTCGAACCCTGCATCAGCAAAAGCTTGATTTCGGTTGTCGCTTAAATAAGCACTTGCCGCCTGCTCCGGATAAAAATAAGCTGGCAGATAAAGTATTTTCACTCGCAGTATTTTTAAATAAAACAACGGTAGTCCACTCGATCCGATTCTGCCAACACGATATCACGCCCTAAACCTAATAAGCTAGCCTCGCGATAGATTTCATGGGCAAAATTCAAATCGATGTAAGAAAGACCTACTGAATTGAAATAGATAAACTCCTCGTCACTCTCCCGTCCCTTTTTCTGACCAGCGATAATTTCCGCTAAATCGGCATAAATATCTTTATCCTTGAGTAATCCCTCTTTATACATGCGGCAAATCGTCTGGGTGCGGTGCTTGGAAGCATTCCAATCATCACATACGATCTTATCGGCTTTGAGGGCCACACCATATTCATCCTCCCAACCTCCTACATGGATATAAAGCATTCCGGCCCGAACATCCCGAGCCTTCAGTACCGGTGCTTGTCCGCTAATGGCTGTTACGATGATATCGGTATCTGCCACGGCCTGCGAATTATCGCCTCGGCAGGCGATAAAATGAACATCCGGAATTATTTTATCAAATTCGGCTATGAATCGGTCTTCGGTTGCACTGTGCCGGGAAGCAACTTTGCAGGTTCTGATCGATGGGAAGAGATGTTTCAGCAGTGTAAAGTGCATCCGAGCCTCTTCTCCGGCTCCAATAAATCCAACTGTTTCCACCTTTTTGGGTGCCAAATATTTGGCTGCGACACATCCTACGGCCGCTGTCCGAAGTTGTGTGCAAAGTGTTCCATCGATTACAGCGATTGGGAATCCGGTTTCGATTTCTGACAACAACATAACCCCCGTCACATTCTGAATGCCTTTCGGAGCATTGGTTGGAAAAACGGAAACCCACTTTAATCCGGCTACTTTATTTCCCAATAAAGTAGCCGGCATACAGTTAATCCGATTTTGTGTCTGTGTGTCAAAAATCTGAGATATTTTATCAGGAAAAAGAACCTCTCCTTTTGAAGCTTTAAGAAAAGCGTCTTCAACAATTTCGAAGAGTCGATCTGCATGACTATCAAAAATTGCAGCTACATCTTCTTGAGTTATAATTTTTATTGATATAGTATTATTCATTGCCCTTCCATTAGAAAATTATTTTTCCGACGTCCAGCATTCGATTCACCATGTTATTCCCATGCTCGTCAAAAACAACCAGCATTTGGTGAATCCGATCTATGGTTTGTATACATTCCTCAGTTGTATTACAAACAAAATGAACCAATGCAAAAACTTGAGAGAATGATCCCGAGGATTCAATCCGATCATGAAGATATTTAGTCGTGGCTAGATAAACTATGTTTTCTAACTGAGCAATTTTATCTAAACCTGAAATACTAGAAATTGTTCCAGCATTGATATGAACCGGATATATGCAATAATATTTCTTTCGAGGCAGGGTACTCCGAATTAATGAGGTGTGTTCGGAGATACAACTTTCGCCAGTTAATGCATAATGAATATCCGCTGCGACTTGATTAATTTGATAAAAATAATCGACTGGGTATATTGAAACCGATCCACCGTATCTAAATCCTACTTCATTAAAATAGTAATTTTCTCCATCATGAAAAACTTCAATCCAAACACTGCCTTCTCGAATGCCGATAGATTGAAACATCTCTGCAATTTTTTCGTCAAAATGTAGACGGAATTCTTGAGTAAGTTTACTCTCGAATACAAACAAACCTCCAACATAGCTACCTTGCTTTTGGTATTTCACTGGATATTTGTCTTCCAAACCAGAAAAATACATCTTGCCGTTACTGAAAGTATAGAACACCACAACGCCATCGTTTTTTACAAATTTTTCCACAATGACGCTGCCTGTGGGCGATGCCTGACGTGCAATCGCATAACCTTTTCTCAACTCTTCAGAATTTCGGCAAACGGAAAAGCCACTGCTACCACAACCATCCGTTGGTTTGGTAATTACAGGAAATGCACTATCGGGAATATTGCGTTTGGGATTCTCCAATTCATAATCATATTTCGGAACAACCGGCAGGCCATACTCGATACATAATCGTTTAAAATGCTCTTTGTTTTGCAAATACTCCCACTGTTCTCTGGTACAGTAACATGGCAGACCAAGTTCCTGAAGATAACCACAAGCCGTCGAAATGACTGATTCACTCCCACCCATATAAACTCCGTCAATCCGTTTCTCCCGAATGAGTTGTTTCATAGCCTCTGTATTTGTGGAATCTACGTCATAGCACTCATCTGCAATTTCAAATATTCCAGCATTATGGTTATTCCCAGTAGCGATCAGTATAATTCCTTGCTCTTGGGCGAAATCCTGAATCGCTTTTTTCCATAGACTGCCGCCGAGCAGCAACAATCGTTTATTTGCCAGATTTTTCTTCATATATTTCTATTTTGATTTGTTTCATCGCTTGTTCACATGCCTCGATTGCCGCAGCAGCATCTCCCCTTTGAGCAATTACACATCCCATACGGTCGATACTACTATGAATATCTGTGACAAGATCTCCGATTTTTTTTGTACAGATGATATCGCATATACCCGCAATTTTTCGTGCAGCATTTATACCTTCAATAGAATAAATTTTCCCTGGACAAACTTGAAAATAACGAATGGCACTACCCTGTTCGAATTTGGGTTCAATATCGGGATACAATCCTAAGGAAATGTCAATAGTTGCCTTTACCATATCTATTCCCGTTGAAAGAGGTACAAGATGCGTCGTGATACAGTCCCCTCCCATTCGAGCTCCTAACTCGACCATCTTCGGCCCCTGAGCGGTAACAATCATTTCAACGTGAGCAGGTCCCATATTGATTCCGACACTTCGAATTGCTTTGACCGCTAAATCCTTGATAGTATCAATTGTTGTTTTGGATAATCGGGATGGTTGACTATGCCCCATTTCGACAAAATAGGGAGCTCCCGTAGTCAACTTGTCTGTAACAGCAAGAATATGAGGTATTCCGTCAACAGTCATCACCTCTACACTTACCTCCGGCCCCTGCATATACTCTTCAATGATTACGGTACCATGGCGGGATTGTTCCCGGCTGTATCGGTATGCTCTTGACAATTCTTCAACCGCATGAACCAATATGACTCCTCGACTACCGGCATTATCCGTAGGTTTGATAATGCATGGAAAACTTAACTCCGAAATAATGGATTTTAATACTGATTCATTTTCAACTATATGATACCAAGGTGAAGCTACGCCGTCAGCTTTGAAAGCTCGAATCATTTCACCTTTGTCAGTACAACGTAAAGCTGTTTGTACAGAAATGCCGGGTAGGCCAAATTTTTCGGCTACTGCCGCCAACGATCGCATTGGCATATCTGTTGCTAGAGTCATAATTCCATCAGGATGGAATGTTTCTGCAACTTGACAAATCGCCTCTATATCAATAGTACTAGCAGGGAAAAACTCGTCTGCAAAAAGAATCCCAATAGCTTGCGGATTATAATCGGCAACTGCAACATAATGCCCCATTTCTTTGGCTTTCAGAATTGCAGGGAGTTGCAAAGTGGATGCACCAAGAATTAATAGACGGCTCATTTTATTCAGCCTTTTTATCTTTTACAAAAACATTTTCTCGTTTTAACACCGAATATGCCGTGTGAAATAAGATTTTCAAATCGAAAAGGAGAGATACATGATCGGTATAATAACAATCCTGCAGAAATTTTTCCTCTTGACCAACAGAATTACGAAAATAGGCCTGGCTATATCCTGTAATACCGGGTCGTACGGTTAGGCGTTTGCGCCGAACGTCATCGTATTCGGCATAAGGTATGCCCGGTAATACAGGGCGGGGACCGACAAAACTCATATCACCAATCAAGACATTGAGAATCTGAGGAATTTCATCTATACTGGTTTTCCGTATAAAACGTCCTATACGAGTCACACGCGGATCATCACTGGAATTAAATGTAGACCCATCTGTATTACGTATATCGGGAGCATTCACTTTCATTGAACGGAATTTGAACATTTTGAATATTTTACCATTCAATCCAACACGTTGCGCATTATAAAAAGTCGGTCCTCGATCAGTCAGCCAAATCAATGGTACCATGATTAGAATAAGAAGCAGCACAAAGGGTAATGCAAACAAAGCAATTATCAGATCGAACAACCGCTTGAAGAAATGTTTGTACATAACTTTATCGGGAAATGATATCGACAAAATTTGAGATGACGAATTCCACATCTTCGTTGGTGAGACGGGTATGCAATGGAAGCGTTACTTCGTTGCGGTATTGATTGTAGGCATTCGGATAATTGGTAATATCGAACCCGAGAGCCTTGTAAGCAGTCATCATCGGAAGCGGTTTGTAATGAACGTTGCAGGCAATTCCGTGTTCTGCCATTTTGACAATAACTTCGTTGCGTTCTGCCACATCCATATCCAGCAGGCGCACGATATAAAGGTGGCCGCTCGACGAATGATCCGGATCGTAATGATTGAGGACTTGTACATTCGAATTCTTCAGCGCTTCGTCATAACGACCGATTATTTCCCGACGTCGGTGCAACATTTCCGGATAACGTTTTAACTGTGCTAATCCGATCCCTGCCATAATATCGGTCATGTTGCATTTGAAATTGGGGGCAATAATGTCATACTCCCAAGCTCCAAGTTGGGTTTTGGCCAAAGCATCCTTATTCTGACCATGTAATGAGAGTAACTGGAATTGCTTATACAACCACTCGTTATCAATACCAGAAATAGATCGCCATGTAAGCGCCCCGCCTTCAGCGGTCGTAAGGTTCTTCACAGCGTGAAATGAAAAGGAGGTAAAATCTGCAATCTCTCCGCACATCCGGCCATGCCACTGTGCTCCGAAGGCATGGGCGGCATCTGCCATTACGACTATGCGACCGAAAGCCTTTTGGATATCGTTGGCAGGATTAAAAAGGTGTTTGTAATTTTCTATGGCGGCAAAAATTTTATCGTAATCGCAAATGACACCACCTAAATCAACCGGAATAATAACCTTGGTTTTTTCGGTTATTGCTTGGGAGAGTTTGTCGTAATCCATTTCAAACGTCCCAGGAGCTGTATCGACTAAAACAACTTTGGCTCCGACGTGACAGATTACACTGGCTGAAGCTGTATAAGTGTAGGCTGACGTGATGACTTCGTCACCTGGTCCAACTCCAAGTACCCGGAGAATCAACTCCATACAAGCAGTTGCAGAATTCAGACAAACCGATTTCTCAGTCTGGCAACACATCGAGATCAGTCTTTCAAACTCTTTGGTTCGCGGGCCGGTAGTAATCCATCCTGAGCGAAGAGCATTCGCAACTTCTGTAATTTCCGCCTCGGTCATGTCTGGAGGCGAGAACGGTACGTTTCTCAATTTCATATTCATAATCGTATTCTATTCTTTTCTCCAGACCATTTTGTTTACGACAGTAGTGTAGGACTGAATGATCTTAACGACTTTCGTCGAGACGTTTTCATCGGTGTAATCCGGAACGGGGATTCCATAATTGCCCGCGTCGTTCATTCCGATCGCCGTTTCCACAGCCGGCAAAAGCGATTTTTCATCGATGCCTGCCAGGATGAAGTCGCCCTTGTCCAACGCCTCAGGACGCTCCGTCGAGGTGCGGATGCAGACGGCCGGGAAGGGATGGCCTACCGACAGGAAGAACGATGACTCCTCGGGCAGCGTCCCCGAGTCCGAAATCACCGCTGCGGCATTCATCTGAAGGCAGTTGTAGTCGTGGAAGCCCAACGGTTCATGACGAATTACCCGTTTGTCCAGTTCAAACCCTGACTGCTCCAGACGTTTCTTCGAGCGCGGGTGGCACGAGTAGAGAATCGGCATGTCGTATTTCTCAGCCAGCGCATTGATTGCGTTGAACAGACTCAGGAAATTCTTCTCTGTATCGATGTTCTCCTCGCGGTGGGCCGACAGCAGCAGGTACCTCCCCTTCTCCAGTCCAAGACGCCGGTGGATGTCCGAGGCCTCGATTTCCTTCAAATTCGCGTGCAGGACTTCAGCCATCGGGGAGCCCGTAACATAGGTGCGCTCTTTCGGAAGCCCGTTCTCAGCAAGATAGCGTCGTGCATGCTCCGAATAACACATATTCACGTCCGAGATGATATCCACAATCCGCCGGTTGGTCTCCTCCGGCAGGCATTCGTCCTTACAACGGTTACCCGCTTCCATATGGAAGATCGGAATATGGAGCCGTTTGGCGGCAATGGCCGATAGGCAGGAGTTCGTGTCGCCCAGGATCAGCAGTGCATCGGGCTTAATTGTGACCATCAGCTTGTAGGAACAGTTGATGATATTGCCAACCGTTGCACCCAGATCGTCGCCGACGGCATTCATATACACCTCCGGGTCTTCCAAGCTCAGGTCTTTGAAGAAAATCCCGTTCAGATTATAGTCATAGTTCTGCCCTGTATGCGCCAAAACCGTATTGAAATACCTGCGGCATTTCATGATGACCGCTGCCAGACGGATGATCTCCGGGCGTGTGCCTACGATGATCAGTAATTTGAGTTTGCCGTTATCCGCAAACTTTACGTCCGAATAGTCAAGTTTGATTGTATTCATTGTACTGTTGTTATTCTACCGGCTCGAAATAGGTGTCGGGCTTTGCAGGGTCGAAACACTCGTTACACCACATGAAAGTAACCAGATCCTCCGTATCGGAGAGGTTGACGATGTTGTGCGTATAACCCGGAATCATCTCCACGACCCGGATCTTTTCGCCACTTACCTCATAATTGACCACCGGGTAATCGTTGCCGTGTTCGTCTTTGCCCACCTTGCGCAGCTGGATCAATCCGTGTCCGTGCACCACCACGAACTTTTCGTTCTTCGTGTGATGCCAGTGCTGGCCCTTGGTGATACCCGGTTTGGAGACATTCACCGAGAACTGCCCCCTGTCAGCAGTGCGGATAATCTCCGTGAAGCTTCCCCGCGGATCCGTATTCATCTTCAGGTCGTAAGCGAACCGGTCGGCCGGAAGGTACGACAGATAGGTCGAATAGAGTTTCTTGGCAAAACCGTCTTTCGTCGTGTCGGGAATCTCCAGCGTTTCGGTCATTCGCCGGAACGAATGCAGCAGATCTACGATCCCACCCAATGTAATCCGGTGCGATGCGGGGACATAACAGAAATCCCCGTCACGGTGTTCATCGCCCGTAAGCGCTCCGATTAGTTCGTCCACCACGTCGTCGATATAGACCAGATGCAGTTCCACCGACGGATCGTTCACCGTGATCGGAAGGTCGTTGGCGATATTGTTGCAGAACGTCGCTACGGCCGAATTGTAATTCGGACGGCACCATTTGCCGAAAAGGTTCGGAAAGCGATAAACCAATACTTTGGCGCCGGTCTCCTTTGCATAGTCGAACAGCAGTTGTTCGCCGGCACGCTTGGACTCTCCGTAGGGGTTGTCCAGCGCCGCCTGGATCGACGATGAGATCATCACAGGGCACGTATTGCCGTGTTTTTTCAGTGTGTCGAGCAGCGTCGACGCGAAGCCGAAATTGCCCTTCATAAACTCCACAGGGTCCTGCGGACGGTTCACACCCGCAAGATTGAAAACGAAGTCCGCATTCTTGCAGTACAGGTCCAGTTCTTCCGGCGTACTGTCCAGATCGTATTCATAGAGCGTAAGATTTCCTTCTACGGCATAGTTCTTCGCCTTACCGTCGTGGATATTACGCAGTTGGGAAAGGAGGTTCTTTCCTATGAAGCCTTTGGCTCCCGTAACTAATATGTTCATTTTGTGTGGGGCGGCTGGTTGTCAGAAAGAAATGCCGCGAAGAAATGAGATGTAAGGATCGCAATCCGTTTTATGCCCGGACGCATGGCCTGTATTCTTATATAGAGAGGTTACTCCGAACGAATGTCACGCGGCTTGGCGCGGTCGATCATACCCAGATCCTCCTGAATAAAACGGAGGCGCAGTAATTGTTGCTTCATGCCCTCTATATCCAGACGATGCGTATTATGCGAGTGGTAATCCTCGATCTTCGAGATATCCTCGCTACCTTTGGTGAAGAACTTGTCATAATTCAGATCACGTGTATCGCACGGAATACGGTAGTAGTTGCCCATATCGATTGCCTTGGACATCTCTTCACGCGTGACGAGCGTTTCATAGAGTTTCTCGCCGTGCCGCGTACCGATAACCCTCACCTCCGTCTCACCGTATTTCGGGTTCACTTTTGCGTAGATCTGCTTCAGGGCTTCGGCAAGGGTACTCAATGTGGCAGCAGGGGCTTTCTGAACGAACAAATCCCCGTTATGGCCGTGTTGAAAGGCATAGACGACCAGATCCACGGCATCGTCCAGCGTCATCATGAAACGGGTCATGTTCGGATCGGTGATCGTGATCGGTTTACCCTCCATCATCTGCTCCACCCAAAGCGGGATAACGCTTCCCCGACTCGCCATCACGTTGCCGTAGCGCGTGCAGCAGATCGTCGTCGCGGCACCTTCCCCTAATTCACGGCCTTTGGAAATAGCCACTTTTTCCATCAGTGCCTTCGAGATACCCATCGCGTTGATCGGATAAGCGGCTTTGTCTGTAGAAAGGACTACGACGTTCTCCACACCGTGTTCAATGGCCGATTCCAGCACGTTACCCGTACCGATGACATTCGTACGTGTAGCCTCCATCGGGAAGAACTCGCACGACGGAACCTGCTTCAATGCTGCGGCTGCGAAAACATAATCGACGCCACGCATCGCAATATCCACCGATGACTTGTCGCGGACATTGCCGATGTAGAACTTCACTTTCGGGTTCTGTAACGCATGACGCATGTCATCCTGCTTCTTCTCATCCCGACTGAAAATGCGGATCTCCTTGATGTCGCTATTGAGGAAGCGACGTAGCACGGCGTTACCGAACGATCCCGTCCCTCCCGTGATTAATAGGACTTTTCCTGTAAAAATACTCATGTTCTTTTAATTAGTTCTAAAATTTTAGTGCATTGTATTGTTGCATTTTTGGTATCTAATATGAATTGTTGTGCCTTTTCCCCTAATTTTGTCCGTTCTTCTATAGATAGAGAAAGCACTTCATCTACTTTTTCGGCCAAAGCAGTTATCGATTGATCATTTAATGAATAACAATAATGGTAATATTCCTTGGGAATTCCTGGCAATTCATATAAAAGAGTAGGAGTTCCTGAGGCAAGATATTCCATTGTTTTAGATGGAAACGAATATTTTGTATATATACCTTCTGGAGTTCTTGGATTTACTAATAAAGATGCAGTCCGTTGTAGCTGTAATATTTCATCATGAGGTATAGATCCTAAATATTGTATTCGACGATCTTTCGTTGCCATATTTTTTACATATTCTTCTGAATCACCTCTGCCACATATAATCAGAGAATAATTTTCATTTTTTAATAAATTAAAAGCCAATAACAAATTTTTGATACCATATCTTTCTGCTAAGGTTCCAGAATATAGAATTCGACCGTCTATTTTAGGTTGAGGAATATTAACTAAGTTACAAGGAGAATAAATACCTTCAATGACTACGTAGTTTGCATGTTTCGGGAGATACTCAGACATATATTCACTCAAAATACCAAAACATGTTATTTTCCGCATACACGATTTTATTATTTTATTAGCAACCCATTTCATAATATGGTAAAAAATGGATCCATTTGTAGACATGTGCAATGGTAGATCTGTAATAATTACACATATTTTATTATGGTATTTTCGACAAGCTACCAATGTTGAAATAATTGCTGCAATATTCAATGAATATAAAATAATCACATCATTTCGTTGTAGCTTACTTCTTAATGATTTATAAAGAAAGAAATAGCATTCGATGAAATTTTTAATATAAGACCGAGGCTTGATTGATACATTTGGATATAATGAACACCAGGACTTATAAAATAGGCTATATTGAGAGTATAACTTCTTTGATACAACCTTGAATGAGTATGGAATTAATTCAATTCCACAATTGAAAAAACCCTTAATTAAAGATTCTTGATAGATATTTGCAGCTGGATCCGACATAGCATTCAATTGCTGCATCGTCGAGTCGTCAATAGAGTTAATATACGATCCAATTAAATAAAATGCCATAAATATTTATATGTGAAATCTTTGATAATATTGCAGCCGGCATGAAATAGCTCCGATAAAAAGACTAATAAGAAAAAACATCGGAACGCTAAACGATGGATTGAATATAAAACAATTCATGTTAGCTACTATAACAAAACAAATAAATGTAATAAAAGTTATCAAACCTAAATGATCATTATAATCAACTATGTTTTTATACATTTTCAACTTATATAGTATTATGATATATATAGTTAGATAAATAATCAATCCTATAAAACCTAATGAATGTAGAATCTGCAATATGTCCATATGCGCATCCATTCCAACTAAATGCGAGACCGAACTGAATCCTTTGCCTACTAATATGTCTTGTGTCGAATAATTACTAGATATATCAGTCCATATTTGAAAGTAAAGTGTATTCCTACCACTACCTCCGTCCTCACCGATACTTAGAAAACGATCTGATGTATTTGCAATAATATCCTTACTAAGCGGTGAAAATGAAAAAATAATAACAAAGAGGATCACTAATGCAAGAGACTCCTTACCTCTTTTTGTTTTGAGAAAAAATAATACGCCCGACAATATTGTTGCGATTAGAATGGTTCTTTTGGTCGAAATGAATGCAATTGCTGCAAAAATGATATATAATATGTATTTCCATTTGGGAGATTTCAATAGAAAAATGTATGGTAAAAAAATTAGACAAATAAAAAAAGCATCTTTGGCAAACTCATCTGTATCGTATGTCAATGTAAAACTAAGAAAGACATTATAAACAAAAAATGGAACAATAAATGTAAGATAAACTCGTGCTATGGCAGATAGGTTCTCCGATGTATAGTTCTTATAACCAATAGTATAACCTAACACTGCAATAATTGGCCATACACAATTTGCAATAAGTCTTATTATTGGTGTATCATCATAAAAAAATGCATATCTTAAAATCAAGTATGCCAAAAATGAACATATCGTTTTTGTATATATATTATTTGCAAAAGCAATTCTCCAATGCGATAATATATAGATCACAGATAACACTCCGATAATTACATAAATAAAATTAGTATTATTGTGTGAGGTGGAATCTATATTAGCTAGACCTTGCATTGCTTTTATTGCTGCAAATCCCAATAGCCCTAGTACGAATAGGACAAAATATTTATTATTAATATGTATTTTACTTAACATATCTATATCTTAGATGTAGTAAAATTAGAAATATCCCATTCGCAATTAGTGAGATAAGTGCAAACCAATAAGCTTGACTTTCATTAATTTGTTGCAAAATAATGTAGGTGAGAATAAGAATGAACATATCGCGAACAAGGCGCGCTATGAAAACTATCCACGGTTTTCCCCGTGATATAAACTCATAACAATAAACTTCCGATAAACAGATGAAAAGAGCTGCTGCTGCTGAGATATTCAAAACTTTTGGTAACCCAACAAAACTCACACCGTAAAAAGAACTGATAAATCCAGAAAAAAGAATGACGATTGAAACGGGGAGTAATGAGGATAAAAAATTGACTAAAAGAAGTTTATTGATCAGAGACGAATGGTTATCTGAGCTTGATAAATAAGAAAACATCACGTTTTTTAACATTGCCGGTACAAAAATCACAACACTTTGCCATAATGCTGCAGCTGACGATAAACCGACTTCGCCATAATTGGCAAAATGAATCAGTAGGAGCAAACCTATCCAATGTACTATTGTGTACAAACTCTCCTGAAGGGCTACAGGAATTGAAAAACCTAACATAGAGTATATTTCTGATCTTGAAACTTTTTCATTTGAATTATACTGAGTCAGAGCGTGTCGGATAATTATTTGATTCAGTATAACTTGAACCACAAATGACAACATTAATGCTCCAAGAGCTCCGGTTAGTCCCCAAAACCATGTCATGATAATGCTACCAATAAATACGACAAAACCGGTGTAAATATTTATTTTTGCAGTTTCTTTAAATTTTTTAAATCCTGATAAAATAGCGATTTGGGTTGTTTGTAATCCATTCAGAATAATTAACAATGAAAAAAAACGCAGTTGAAATTCTAAATTTGGTGCATCAATGAATAGAGCAATAGAAGCGGCAAAAATTATTTGAACTAATGCTAATAACCCACTAAAAACTAAAGTAATTTTTAAAAAAGTCCAAACCAATGACTTTAATTTTTCGGGCTTTTCCGAAATATAGTCGGCAACGAATTTAGTTGCTGTATAGCCAAATCCAAAAGTGGAAACTATCGCAATATAGAACAGTGTGGTCCTAATGGTTCCATATTCGCCATATACTTCTTTGCCGAGAAATCGTGCTACGGCAATTCCTGCAAGTAAAGAAAGACCTTTACCCAAGGCACTACCAGCAAGGGCCCAAAACGAGTCCTTGAATAGATCACTACTTTTAAGACGTTCGCAAAATGTATGTAACGACACTCTATTTATCATACACCTCAAACCTTGAGTTCTTTGATTTGAACTCGGGAACTGTCTTTTTCATCAGTCTGACCATATCGGGAATCTCGACTTTCCGGGACAAAGTTTCCAGCTCTTCGGCTACCTCACATGCCTCCCGGTAATCATACTCCCGCACCTTAGCAATCCGGATGCGGTCATGTAACGTAGGCTCCGTATTCTCTTTATTCGAAAGTACTTCCTCGTAAAGTTTCTCACCCGGCCGCAGACCCGTGTATTCGATCCTGATGTCCTTCTCCGGCTCGAAGCCCGCCAGGGAGATCATCCGCCGCGCCAGGTGCGCGATCTTAACCGATTCGCCCATGTCGAAGACGAAGATCTGATTGCCCGTCGACATCGTGGCGGCCTCCATGACCAGACGGCACGCCTCGGGGATCGTCATAAAGAAGCGCGTAATGTCCGGATGCGTGACAGTCACCGGACCGCCCTTGGAGATCTGGTCCCTGAAGCGGGGAATGACCGAACCGTTCGAGCCCAGCACATTCCCGAAGCGCGTGGTGACGAAACGCGTCTTCCCCGGCGTGCGGCCCTGCTCGATCGACAGACCCAGCGACTGCACATAGATCTCCGCAAGGCGCTTCGTGCAACCCATCACGTTCGTCGGGTTCACGGCCTTGTCCGTCGAGATCATAACCATCTTCTCAACATCGTATTCGATGCACTTGTCAGCGACGTTGCGCGTTCCCGCGACGTTTACCAGAACCGCCTCGCATGGGTTCTCCTCCATCAGCGGGACGTGTTTGTAAGCCGCAGCGTGGAACACCACCTGCGGATGGTACGTCCGGAACACGAAGTCCAGACGGGCGGGAATCCGGACGTCGCCGATGACAGGGATGAATTTCAATGCCGGATAGCGCTCCTCCAGTTCCAGGCGAAGGTTGTGCATCGGGGTCTCCCCGTTGTCGAAAAGGATAAGCTCCTTAACCCCGAACGTCGCCAGCTGGCGGCATAGTTCCGAGCCGATCGATCCCGCGGCGCCCGTAACGAAGATCGTCTTGTCCTTGAAGTTGGCGACGATCTCCTCCATCGAGATCTTGATTTCGGGGCGGCCCAGCAGGTCTTCGATCTTGATTTCGCGGATAGACTGCCGCATGATCTTGCCGTCGATGACTTCGTCGATCGGAGGGGTGATCAGGATCTTCACCGATTTCTCCGTACAGTACTTGATCAGCCGTTCCTGTTCCGACTGTGCGTCGTCGTTCGTGGCGAAAAGTATGGCATCAATATCGACTCGGTCACGCAGATATTCGATGCTGCTTTCATCCTCGAAGTAGTACACCGGACGGTCGGCGATCGCATGGTTTTTGAGTCGTTTCCCGTAGGTCAGAAACCCGATGACCCGGTAATGGGGCGAGTTCTGGAGACGCGTAACGAGCGAGACCGATTTGTCCCCCGTCCCGTAGACCAGAACCTGACGGCAGTTCGCATGGCGTGTGCGGTTGAGTTTCAGCAGGTCGTAAAAGATGATCATCCCCAGACGAAGGGCCAGCAAAAGGAAAAGCGTGACCAGCACATCCAGCATGAACCCCAGGGCGATAGCCGTCTGGGGAGGAAGCGGCGACTGCGGAAACAATTGCACATAGACGAACATCAGCACGTCTTTCAGCAGGACCGCGGCGCCGAGTTTCCACACTTCACGAAGGGTCGTGTGGCGGATGACGCTCCGGAACGTACGGAACAGAATGAACGTGATGACGCTCAACACGCACGAACCAGCCAGAAGCCACACGCCGTACCAGACCGTGAAAACAGGATGCGGGAAAAGCCCCCGGATCAAAAGGTAGGCGACAAACGTCGAAAAAACAGATACAACGGTATCGATGGCCAAAATCAACCACGACGAAAAGTAACTTGACGACAGGTACTTTTCAGCACCCAGCCGTGACAGCAAGCGGTAAAGCATACAGAAGCGTGAAAATGTTCGATTTTACTCGTTGTTTGAATTCACAGTCCGTCGATCCATCGAAGATAGCGATTCCGGTCAGTTAGCATATTCGAATGACGAATAAAATGAATGCACGTATCGTTTCCATATTCGTTGAAAATAACGGTTTTCGGATCAGTCATCGGCAATCGTAAGGAATTACAAAAACTCTTTCACCGCGTGTTCATGCCATGCGCGGTATTCCGAGACGGAAAGTTCCGCGACCAGCAGTTTTTTGTAATCAGGCTTGTCGCATACCGGGATATGCTGCCGGATGTAAGTCCGTAATTCACTGTCGGGGATGCTGACCATAACCACTGGAAAGGGGTAGTCCTTATGCCTGAAAAGTGCCGTTTCACATTCCGTGAATATCCGGCTTAACTGACAGGCCGACTCTTCGTAGGCGTGCCAATATTCTCCGGCGCCGTATAAGCGGATATACTTTCTGTTGCCCTGTTCTTTGCAGAGTATCTCGACCATACGGGTTTCGATCAGACGTTTCAGCGACATCCAAGGTGGCTCGACATTCGGTTTGCCGTTCATAGTTTTCTAATTCGATTGTATCAGCTTTGCTCAATGGATAAACTACAGTCAGGAGATAACCTCGATCAAGTCGGGATGCACCTCTGCGGCTACGGCCATGACACCTTCCAGCAGGACGACGACCCTGCGGTTTCTTTTGCCCTGCACCTGCATGAATACACCCATTACTCCATTGAGTTTACCTCCGTGGATGCGTACCCGGCGCCCTTTTCGAAGGTCGAGCTCATCCGGATTGTAGTAGGAGATATTTTCTTCGTATTGGGATGAAACCCTGATAAAACTCTCCATCTGGTCATCTGGAACAACGAGATATTCCAAGCCCGTACTTTTCTCCCACATCACGAATTGCAGGAAATTATAGCGTTTCTTAAATTCCGTAATCTGTATGCGACTGGCATGTACGAATACGAGATTCGGAATGACCGGAACGAGGCGTTTCGATTTCACTCCGTGATAGACCCTTACGGCATAATATTTCGGAATAAAATATTCCAATCCATCTTTACCTTTGAGTTTTTCCTCCGCTCTCTTTTCGCTTTTGTAAGCCCGCATGACGAACCAGCGGGCGGTCGTGAGTTCTTCTGTATTGGGCGAGGCGATGTCCATACATTACTTATGTTTGTCCTTTCTGTAAAGGCACATGCCTTTAGTTCATGCCAATCTGTATATTGGCATGTATTACAGTCGTTTATGTTTATTTCCGCCGGAATACCAATCATCTATTCCGTAAATCCGTAAAAAGATATTCTGCTCGTTTTACGCCCTTTCTCTCCGCAAGAGAAAGAGCGATGGATATAATTGGTTATAACTATCTGAAAACCATGCAAAATTTGCACTCGGAAAACTGTTTGCTTGCACAACATTTGTCGGCCAAAAATCTTTTGGCGAATTCGGCAGACGAAAATTTCATCCGGTTTTGGTCGTTATTTCCATTAAATTGCATAACTTTGCGTTCGTCAATATTTCTCTTGCGGAGAGAAGTAGTCTATCACACAACACCTTATCTTTCTTCCCACCCTCCCGGTCAGTCGGAATTGTCCGTCGGAAATGCCTCTGCACCTCATTCTTACCGGTCGCAGGCTGTTTGCGATTTCCTTTGGCGGATTCCCTCTGCCGATACATCTCTTCCGAGAGAAATAGCGAAATGATTGGCGTTTATTATCAGCGCCTTACACACGAAAGCCTCCGAATCGGTTCAACAAATTCTATTAATGGCTCAACATTTCGAATTGAAATGACCGGGATAATTTTATTTTTCACCGAATTCTGTTGCCGTATTTCATATTTTTCATAACTTTGCGGCAGTGAGATATTTCTCTCATGAAGAGAAGTTGCATCTATCGGTCAATCCGTTAAATGCTATTTCGAGGATTTAGCCGTCGTTTATTTCTTCAATTATCACTACCGAACCACCGATTCCTTCCGGAGAGAGATTTTCCGGTGGATTGATCCGCCGGAAAAAATATCTCTTTCAAGAATAAATCTTAAAAGAGATTTCCGAATGAAATCCGGTTGGATGAAGACAGACTTTTATGCAGCTACAATGCTTTCAGAATTCGGCTGTTAGCCTTGTCCACAGCCGATGTGTCCAAAGAGGCGAGATAGATTCGCGTGGTTTTCTCCGAATCATGTCCCATCGCCTCGCTGATGATCGCGAGCGGAATGTTCCTGTCCTTGGCGATGGAAGCCCACCCGTGGCGGGCGACATAGCTGGTCAAGGGTATGTCCAGTCCCAACTGCTCGCCTAATTTTTTCAATTTGTCATTGACCAGATGCGCCGCATTCTTGTACTGCCGGCGAGCGTCGGCATGCATGTCTTTAATTACCGGCAGCAGATAAGGAGTGCTGTTCGTATCATATTTATCGACGATCTCCTGCATGGGTTTTTCCCATTTGACGAACAACTGCTGTCCCGTTTTCTGCCTGCGGTAAGAGAGTATGCCGTTTTGCAGATCTTTCTTCTTCAGGTAAGCCATGTCGATGAACGACATTCCCCGGGTGTAGAATGAGAACATGAAAATGTCGCGGGCGAAATCCATCGCCGGAAACAGTGCCAAATCCATATCCCGGATCTGGCGGATGACTTTCAGGGTACCGCCCGCTTAACAGTTTTGCCAATGCCCGTGTAGACATACTTGAACGGATCGCGCTGCACCGTCATTCTCTTCTCGACAGCACGGTTATAAATGGCTCGCAGTCCCCGCATATAGTAAGAGGAGGTATTCGGGCATACGCCCCTCGATTTGAGATAAGTCTCGTATTCGATCATCAGGTCGGAGTCCACCTCATCCCAAGACACCTCGGTATCTCCTGCGGAAACGCCCGAAGCTGTTCAAGACGGTCGTGTAGCGTTCGCTCGTGCGAATTTTCCCGATCTGTCTCAACTGCCCGACAAGACTCCGGGCGAAAGAGAGAAAGCCGCCGGTATCCGAAGGCGTAAGATAGCGTGCGACCACATCCCCGGCCGTATAGCTTTCGCCCGTATGCTCCAACCGGGCGATAATGCGCTCCAGGCGGGCGGTGTCTTCCACGATCCGGCTTTTCAATGCGACAAGGTAAGCGTGTCGGGGGCCTTCGCAGTTCGGCGGGAGTATGTTCCGCTGCAGAACTTCCCATTCCGACGGTAACAGCTTATGGCCGCTGTTGATCTGTCGGGTTACACGGTTATGGATGATCTGATAATACAGTCGGCCTTCACGATCCGCAACGGACGAGGCCCGGAATTTTACTTTTACGCTTGCCATACGTTTGTTGTTGTTAAAGTTGCCGGGCCAAGGTAACGAGCAAGCGTACAATTCTATATTGGAATCCGATAACGCTGCCGGTCGGGCGAAGAACCCGATCTTATATTCGCAACCATTTCTTAGCCTGTTTTGCAAGGCTCAGAATCTCGATACTCAGAGCCTTTAATTCTCTCGTTCGCTGTTCCAATGCGGCGATCTGATGCGGGATAGCAACGTTGGAAAAGTGCGAATTGATGGCTTTTACAATCTGGTTATAGTTGTTCCCGAACTTTTGAAATTTCGCGTCTGATGACGACGAACTCTTCGGCGAAGATGCGTTTGACGATAAACCGACTGCTGTTATGCTCAAGTCCAGCTTTGCAGAGCAGCTCGTTGAAACGGATGTGTTGCTCTTCATTGAGCCGGAAAGAATACTTGTAACTCGGGTTCGGGGCTTTGTCGGTTATGTCTGTCAGTTTTCGGTTGGTATCCATAGATAGCTTAAAAAAGGGTCGCGACTCGGGAGCGCCACCCGGCCTCGCAGAGCGAGCACCTTTGTATGCCGAAAATTTTTTCGGCATACGAAGGTACAGCTCGCTGTTATCTGGCGATAAACAAAAATCCGCGGTGAAAGATTTTTTGTAGAACTTTGAAAAGCCTCCGCTACGGCCTCCAAGGGCGGGTCTTTCCCGGTGCAATATTACAACCATGCGGGCTGTCCCGTCCTGAAAAAGGTTTACAGTGATTGATAATTAAAGATAAACATTTTGGTTCAAAAAATATTGTCCTGATATAAGTTTACATATGCCTTCCGAACAACCGTCTTTCGGCCCCAATGATGTTTGAGTTTCCCGGTTCTAAGTTCCGCTTCCAAGGGCGTAAGCCAATCGCAGCTGGCATGAGGTCTGAGTGAATTGTAAAGGATAACGATCTGGTCGATGCGTTCTTTTGCTGCCTGAAAACTTTCAAAACATTCCTCGTCGATCCATTCGCTCTTCAGAATACCGTTCACCCGTTCGGCAACGGCATTCTCATACGGATCGCCCTTTTCAGTCATGCTGATGCGAATCCCATTATCGGTCAGCAATTTCACATATTCTTTCGAACAATATTGGCATCCTCTGTCCGAATGATGGATTAACCCTTGCCGTTTTTGCTGCGGAGTCTGGTCTATGGCCATCCTCAGTGCACGGAGCGCTCCGTCCCGTTCCAATGTCGTATTCAGATCATAGCCTACGATCCGTTTGGAATAGGCATCCGTTATCAAAGCCAGATATGCAAATCCTTCTTTCAAAGAAATGTACGTAATATCTCCGACCCATAAACGATGCGGCCGCTCGAGGTCGAAACCCCGGATCAGATTCGGATATTTACGCATCCAGTGCCGCGAGCAGGTCGTAACGCTGTATTTCTTCCGACGTTTGACCAGAAGATTGTTTTCCGAAAGCAGCGTAAATAACCGATCCCGGCTGACCGGAAATCCGTCTTGTTGCAGCAAATGCCACAGTTTACGACCGCCGAGCCTGGGCATCAGTTTCCGGTAGTAACCCACCCGCTCCAAAAGAAGGGTGTCGGACAAGGATCCTTCCCTATTACGCCGTAAATGTTTATAATAGGCCTGACGGGTATAGCCGAACAACCCGCACAGAAACGACAGGCTCATTGCTGTGTGTCTTTCTTTGAGACGCTGGACTGTCCGGCTGCGGATTTTTTTAATAGGTCGATACCGTATTCTTCCTGAAGGATATCTCCCATGATCTCATAGCCTTCCAGACGTAATAAAGCCTCTTCCAAGCGCCGCCGAAGGGCTTTGTTCTCGGATAATAATTCACTGGCTTCTTCACTCGTAACGCGGGACATGATCGGATAAGGATTAGGGGTACTCACAAAGCTACAACTATTTTTCGCTTTCCAGCGCTGACCCATCTTATGAATCGTAGACATGGGAATACCATGTTCTTCGGAGAGTTGGCGAGCCGTCTTGACTCCGCTCAAATACTCCTGTAAAATCAGATGACGCAACTGACGCGGTAAATAATGACGTGATAAGTCTGAATTCGTTGTTTGCTGCATAAGATTTACTCTTTTCTGTAAACCTTTTTCAGGACGGGACAGGCGCCAAAACAAACCCTCGGTGCGGACTGGAGCGGTCTGGAGCGGACATCGGAACCGAGGTATTTCAATCGGTTGTATCTTGCAGCATGAAAGGTCGGTTTTCTTATTTCGTTCATTATCCCGATATAAACCGCATTAAATAGAAAACGATATTTTGAATGGTTTAAAACATAAAACCGAACACACACGCTTTACGACTGCATACCGAACATTCAATCTCAAAAACATTGTACCATGGATTCATTGAAAGAAACAGACAACCCCGCAACCAATCCATCGAAGCATCCCCGTATCGAAGTCGACGAGGAGTTGATGCGTCAGATGATCGCCGGACAAGCCCCTTTGGACTCGAAAGTCGTCCGCCAGATTCCCGACCCGGAAGAGGAAAATACGGACGCTCTTGAGGGAAACACATCGGAAACGGTATCCGGAGCATCGGCACCGACGACTGAGAAAACAGACGTCAACACCCAAACGACTACTGTAAAGGAGTCGGCCGGCTTCCGGCGTAAAAAGCTTTCGCTGCCGGACTTCGAACGCACGTTCTTCGCGCCGGTGGATTGCCGTAACCGCTCTGCGATCTATGTCAGTGCGCCAACCAAGCGCAAAGTGTCGGCAATCCTCCACCTGCTGGGAAACGATAATACAAGATTAACGGCCTTGGTCGACAATATGCTGCGCTTTGTAATTGGAATTTACCGTGACGAGCTGAATTATGTCCGTCTTGCAGCGGTTGCCTGTGACCCACCAGTCGCCGTGCGTATCCTGTTCGAGCTGTTTCCATGCAAGGGTTTTCAGATCCGCGTAGCAGATGCCCGTAAAACAGGAGAAGAGGAACAGGTCGCGGATCATACGTTGTTTCTTCGTGCGGAGCGCGGCATGCTGAAGCGTGAGGATCTCTTCCTCGTTCAGGAAAGCACGCTCCGGCGTGGGTTCGTTGTAACGGTACGAGGCGAACGGATTGCGGGGCATGATTCCGTCGTTGAAGGAGACTTTGACCACATTGATCAGGCAGTCCAGATAACGGCAGATGCTCGTAAGCTTGAGATTGCATTCCGTTCTCAAGTAAACATGGAACTGTTCGATAAAGGACTGTTCCAGTTCGGCAAGGGCGATGTCGCTCACACGGTATTTTACAGTAAGGAACGCTTGCAGGTGTTTCATCGTGGCAAGATAACGGTACCACGTGTTTTTCGAACGGTCGACGCCGATACGGCCGTGCAGGTCGTCCGTAAAGCTGCGGAAAGTGGACAGCAGGGTGCGGTAACGCTTCCCGAATCCCAGCCAGGCGTTCTTCACCTTCTCGGCCGTCACATAGCTTTCCCGGTCGCGGATATCCCGATAATGACGGTCGAGCTGCGAGCGGATATCGTCCAGATGGCGGTTGATACGGTCGGCTTCGAGACTCCGCCCCTTGGCACGGCCGCCGCGGACTTCCCACAAACGCTCCGGAACCGTGAGCTTCGCACTGAATTGCGAAATAGTACCGTTGACCGTGATGCGGCCCATGAGGGGAACCGCAGACTGTGTTTTTTTCTTGTTCCTTTTCAGGTAGAACAGAACCTTGAATGTGCTGCGCATAACTCTGCTTTTTTAGGGATACAAAACTAATTTCCGCAGAGTCTTCGGTCAAGATGAATGGAAATGCAATAGACGGTAAATCACTATTTTAGGAAATAAAAGGCATTCCCGAACGAGGTAATGCTTTGGTAACTGAACCCCACGCTTGACGATGCCGCCGACTACCGATTCGACAACCTGTATAGAGTGAACTGGATAGAAAAACTACCTGATTATCAATACCAATGCTTACATTTGCCTTTTTACCAAATTTGTGATACTTTTGTACTCAAAATTCATCATTATGTACGTTTTTTCGTCCATGGATTCCGTTTTCTGCGCGAAAGAGTGTATCTTCGCAGCACGAAAATAGTAAGGTCGAAATGCTGGAGAGGATTCAATATGCTTTGTTCATCTTGCTTTTTGTCTTGGCAGGAAGCCTGGATGGCGCTCAGGTTCAATCCGGTAGGGTAGTTTCGCAGCCCGACCGAATTTGCCAGTCCACTCTCCGGACGCCGGTTCCGGCACACAATTGTTTCACGGCGGCAGTCTTCACCTGCGACGCTCCGATCGAAAATCCCGTCCAACCGTCCGCCCAGAAGGCGATCGTCCGTCTGCGCCATGATGCCCGGGCCATGGCGTCGGCCCGCGGGCTGTCCTGCCGTCCGGCTTATTCGGACTGCTTCGACCTGCATCCCAAGCCGGTCGATTATTATGTCTTTTCGCTGGGGCGTATCCTGATTTAGCCGCTGTTCCCGTTCCCGTTTTGCCGCATGTTCCCGGATGAGGATTTTTTCTCCCGGAGATGCGTTCGTGTTTTCGTGTTCCGAGTAAATTCGTAAAAACGATAGGTTATGTATTTTACGCTATTGGTGGTCGTCATCCTGACGGCTATTGCGCTGGTCGCAGTCGCGCTGGGTATCGCCCGCGCCATCTCGCCGCGTTCGTACAACCCGCAGAAAGGCGAGGCGTACGAGTGCGGCATCCCGACGCGCGGCCGGTCGTGGATGCAGTTCAAGGTGGGGTACTACCTGTTCGCGATCCTGTTCCTGATGTTCGACGTGGAGACCGTCTTTCTCTTTTCGTGGGCGGTGGTCGTCCAGGATCTGGGGATTTACGGGCTGGTGAGCATCCTCTTCTTTTTGGTCGTACTGGTTTTGGGCCTTGCATACGCATGGCGGAAAGGAGCTTTGGAATGGAAATAAGGAAGCCTGAGATAAAGGCAATGAAATACGAGGATTTCAATGACAACGAATACCTCGAAAAGATGGCGGCCGAGCTGCGCGCCGCGAGGGTACGTGATCGTAGGGTGCCTCGACGAATTGATCGAGTGGGGGCGCAGCAACAGCCTCTGGCCGCTGACCTTCGCCACGAGCTGCTGCGGGATCGAGTTCATGGCCGTGGGCGCGGCCCGCTACGACTTTGCCCGGTTCGGGTTCGAAGTGGCCCGCGCCTCCCCGCGCCAGGCCGATTTCATCATGGTGGCCGGGACGATCACCCACAAAATGGCCCCGGTGCTCAGGCGCCTTTACGACCAGATGGCCGATCCGAAGTATGTGATCGCCGTGGGCGGCTGCGCCATCAGCGGCGGACCTTTCAAGAAGTCGTACCATGTGCTGAACGGCGTGGACAAGATACTGCCGGTCGATGTCTATATCCCCGGGTGCCCGCCGCGCCCCGAGGCGATGCTCTACGGGCTGATGCAGTTGCAGCGCAAAGTGAAATTACAGCGGTTTTTCGGCGGGGTGAACAAGCAGATCGGCAAGCAGGAGTACGAAGAGCTGCTTCGCCGGGATCTGACGGCCGAAAAAAACGATTTGAACGTGGAAGGAGGAGAAAAACAATGAATATCAGAGAGAAAATAACGGCCTGGGAACCCGGGGCCGTGTGGTCGGAGGCCGGGGACGGGATGTTCACCGTCCCGGTGGAGAAATTCCACGCCCTGGCTGCACGCCTGAGGGCCGAGGGATTCGATTTCCTGCGCAGCCTGACGGGCATGGACTGGGGCGAAGAGGGGTTCGGGGCGGTCTACCACCTCGAAGCCACCGCGACGGGCGAGAACGTCGTGTTGCGGACGCTGACCCCCAGCCGCGAGAAGTGCGGGCTGCCTTCGGTCTGCGACCTGTGGAAGGCCGCGGAACTGAACGAGCGCGAAGTCTTTGACTATTTTGGCATCGGTTTCCTGAACCATCCCGACATGCGGCGGCTGTTCCTGCGCGACGACTGGGTGGGGTATCCCCTGCGCAAGGATTACGATCCGGCGCTCAATCCGCTGCGCATGACCAACGAAGTGTCGAAGGACAGCGCCCCGAGCTTCGAACTGACGGCGGACGGCAGCTTCATCCGCCACCGCAACGTCTTGTTCGAGGAGGACGAATATGTCATCAACATCGGCCCGCAGCACCCCGCCACGCACGGCGTGCTGCGTTTCCGCGTGTCGCTCGAAGGCGAGATCATCCGCAAGCTCGACGTGCATTGCGGTTACATCCACCGCGGCATCGAGAAGATGTGCGAAAGCCTGACCTACCCCCAGACGCTGGCGCTTACCGACCGCCTCGACTACCTCGGGGCGTCGCAGAACCGCCATGCGCTCTGCAGGTGTATCGAGAAGGGGTTGGGGGTGGAGGTGTCCGAGCGCGTGCAGTACATCCGCACGATCATGGACGAGCTGCAGCGTATCGACTCGCACCTGCTGTTCTTTGCCTGCCTCTGCATGGATATGGGGGCCCTGACGGCCTTTTTCTATGGGTTCCGCGACCGTGAGAAGGTGCTCGACATTCTGGAGCAGACCACCGGCGGGCGCCTGATCCAGACTTATAATACGATCGGCGGCGTGCAGGCAGACATCCATCCCGATTTCGTACGGCGCGTGAAGGAGTTTATCGCCTACATGCGCCCGACGCTGCGCGAGTACCAGGAGGTGTTCACGGGGAACGTCATCGCCCGGGAACGCCTGAAAGGCACCGGCGTGCTGACCCGCGAAGACGCCGTCTCGTTCGGTGCCACGGGCGGTACGGGGCGGGCTTCGGGCTGGGCGTGCGACGTGCGCAAGCGCCACCCCTACGCCATGTACGGCAAGGTGGATTTCGAGGAGGTACTCTACGACGAGGGCGACTGTTTCGCCCGTTACATGGTGCGTATGCGTGAGATCGAACAGAGCATGAATATCATCGAACAGTTGATAGACAACATTCCGGAAGGCGAATACCAGTTGAAGATGAAGCCCGTGATCCGCATTCCCGAAGGCAGCTACTACGCCGCCGTCGAGGGGAGCCGCGGCGAATTCGGCGTGTTTATCGAGAGCCGCGGGGAGAAGTCGCCCTACCGCATGAAGTTCCGCTCGACGGGGCTCCCGCTCGTGTCGTGCCTAGAAACCATTGCGCGGGGGACGAAGATCGCCGACCTGATCGCCATCGGCGGCACGCTGGACTACGTCGTGCCCGATATAGACAGGTAGCCGGATGTCGCTTCCGGGTTTATAAGCCCCTCCCCTTGAGGCGGGAGCGGGATAAAAAAGGAAAAACTTACAGATATGTTTGATTTTAGTATAGTAACGAGCTGGGTTCACGGGCTGCTCACGTCGCTGATGCCCGTGGGGCTGGCGGTCTTCCTGGAGTGCGTGATCGTCGGTGTCTGCCTGCTGCTGATGTACGCGGTGATCGCCATCCTGATGATCTTCATGGAGCGCAAGGTCTGCGCGGCCTTCCAGTGCCGTCTGGGGCCGGTGCGCGTGGGGCCGTGGGGCACGCTGCAGGTCATCTGCGACGTATTCAAAATGCTCACCAAGGAGATCATCACCATCCGCCGCTCGGACAGGTTCCTCTACAACCTCGCGCCCTACATCGTCATCCTGGCGTCGGTGCTGGCTTTCGCCTGCCTGCCCGTGAACAAGGGGCTGGAGGTGCTGGACTTCAACGTGGGCGTCTTCTTCATGATGGCCGCGTCGTCGATCGGCGTGGTCGGCATCCTGCTGGCGGGGTGGAGTTCCAACAACAAGTATTCGCTCATCGGCGCCATGCGGAGCGGCGCGCAGATGATTTCGTACGAGCTTTCGATCGGGCTGTCGATCCTGACGATCGTCGTGCTGACCGATACGATGCAGTTCTCGGAGATCGTCGCCCGCCAGGCCGACGGTTGGTTCATCTTCAAGGGGCATGTCCCGGCGCTGGTCGCCTTCGTGATCTACCTGATCGCGGGCAACGCCGAGGTCAACCGCGGGCCGTTCGACCTCCCGGAGGCCGAGTCGGAGCTGACGGCAGGGTACCACACCGAGTATTCGGGTATGCACTTCGGCCTGTTCTACGTCGCCGAGTTCGTCAACCTGTTCGTCGTTTCGGGCGTTGCGGCCACCATCTTCCTCGGGGGATGGATGCCGCTGCACATCCCCGGCTGGGAGGGCTTCAATGCCGCCATGGACTACATTCCCGGCTTCGTCTGGTTCTTCGGCAAGGCGTTCTTCGTGGTGTGGCTGCTGATGTGGATCAAGTGGACATTCCCGCGCCTGCGTATCGACCAGATACTGACGCTGGAATGGAAGTACCTGGTGCCGATCGGGCTGGCAAACCTGCTGCTGATGGTCATCGTCGTCGTATTTAAACTGCATTTTTAGTCATGAGTAGCTATATTAAAGGACTTTTCCACGGGTTGGGAACCCTGCTGACGGGTATGAAGGTGACCGGGCAGGAGTTCTTCACCAAGAAGGTCACCGAGCAATACCCCGAGAACCGGGCCACGCTCGAGATGTTCGACCGTTTCTGCGGCGAGCTGACCATGCCCCACGATGCCGGGGGGAAGAACAAGTGCATCGCCTGCGGCCTCTGCCAGTCGGCATGTCCCAACGAAACCATCCGTATCACCACCGAGATGGTCACCGATCCCGAGACGGGCAAGTCGAAACGCCGCCTGGTGCTTTACCAGTACGACCTGGGGTCGTGCATGTTCTGCCATCTGTGCGTCAACGCCTGCCCGACGGGGGCCATCCGTTTCTCGACCGATTTCGAACATGCGGTCTACACGCGCGAAAAGCTGGTCAAAACCCTGAATAAACAGTAAGCCATGGAGATAACACTCGAATTAATCGTCTTTACGGTGTTGGCGGTCTTTACGGCCGTGAGTGCCGTGCTGGCCGTGACGACCAAGCGCATCCTGCGCGCGGCGACCTACCTGTTGTTCGTGCTGTTCGGTACGGCGGGCATCTATTTCCAGCTGAACTATTCGTTCCTGGGTGCCGTGCAGCTGCTGATCTATGCCGGCGGCATTACGGTGCTGTACGTATTCTCGATTCTGCTGACCTCGAGTCAGGGCGACAAGTCGGAGGACCTAAAGGGCTACAAGCTGTTCGTGGGGCTGGCGGCGACGCTGCTGAGCCTCGGGGTATGCCTCTACGTGACGCTCGGACACGATTTCAGGCCCTCGCATTTCGTCCACGGCGAACTGCACGTGCAGACCATCGGCCATGCGCTGATGAGCAGCGGCAAATACGGCTACGTGCTGCCGTTCGAGGTCATCAGCATCCTGTTGCTGGCCTGCATCGTCGGCGGAATCCTCATCGCACGCAAACGCTAAAAAGAGTACGACTATGATACACATGGAATATTACCTCGTCCTCTCCACGATCATGATGTTCGTGGGAATCTACGGGTTCGTGACGCGCCGCAACCTGCTCGCGATGCTGATCTCCGTCGAGCTGATCCTCAATTCGGTCGACATCAATTTCGTCGTATTCAACCGGTTCCTCTTCCCGGAACAGCTGGAGGGATTCTTCTTCACGCTATTCGCCATCGGCATCAGCGCCGCCGAAACGGCCGTCGCAATCGCCATCATCATCAACATCTACCGGAACCTGCGCAACATCGGGGTGAAGAGCCTGCGGGAGATGAAGTGGTAACGATTCTGAAAAAACGATTGTTATGGAATATACGATCCTTATCCTGCTGCTGCCGCTGCTGAGCTTCCTCTTCCTGGGGCTGGCCGGCATGAAGCTCAAGCCCGTCGTCGCGGGCGCCATAGGCACGGCGGTGCTGGCCGTAGTGGCGTTGCTGAGCTATTGTACGGCGTTCGAGTATTTTTCCGCAGGGCGCGACGCCTCGGGGGTGTTCCCCACGCTCGTGCCGTGGAACACGGTATGGCTGCCGATCAGCCGGACGCTGCATATCGACCTGGGCATCCTGCTCGACCCGATTTCGGTGATGATGCTCGTGGTGATCTCGACCGTCTCGCTGATGGTACACGTCTACTCGCTGGGCTACATGAAGGGCGAGCGGGGGGTTCAGCGTTACTATGCTTTCCTGTCGTTGTTCACGATGAGCATGATGGGGCTGGTGGTGGCTACCAACATCTTCCAGATGTACCTCTTCTGGGAATTGGTGGGCGTAAGCTCCTACCTGCTCATCGGTTTCTATTACACGAAGAAGGAGGCCGTCGCGGCCTCGAAGAAGGCGTTTATCGTGACGCGCTTCGCCGACCTGGGGTTCCTCGTCGGCATCCTCTTCTACGGCTATTACGCCGGGACGTTCTCCTTTACGCCGGAGGTGCGGCTGCTGGCCGCCGCCGGGACGATGATCCCGCTGGCGCTGGGGCTGATGTTCATCGGCGGCGCGGGCAAGAGCGCGATGTTCCCGCTGCATATCTGGCTGCCCGACGCCATGGAGGGCCCGACGCCCGTGTCGGCGCTGATTCATGCCGCGACGATGGTCGTGGCGGGCGTCTACCTCGTGGCGCGCATGTTCCCGCTCTTTGTCGGCTATGCGCCCGAGGTGCTGCACTGGACGGCCTATATCGGGGCCTTTACGGCGCTGTACGCCGCCGTCGTGGCCTGCGTGCAGAGCGACATCAAGCGTGTGCTGGCGTTCAGTACCATTTCGCAGATCGGTTTTATGATCGTGGCGCTGGGCGTCTGCACCTCGGCTGATCCCCATACGGGCGGGCTGGGGTACATGGCTCGATGTTCCACCTCTTCACCCACGCCATGTTCAAGGCGCTGCTGTTCCTCTGCGCCGGCTGCATCATCCACGCGGTACACTCCAACGAGATGTCGGCGATGGGCGGCATGCGCAGATACATGCCCGTGACGCACGCCACGTTCCTCGTGGCCTGCCTGGCCATCGCGGGATCTGGCCCCTGAGCGGTTTCTTCTCGAAGGACGAGATCCTGACGGCCTGCTTCGCATTCAGCCCCGTGATGGGGTGGGTGATGACCGGCATCGCCGGACTGACGGCGTTCTACATGTTCCGCCTGTACTACAACATCTTCTGGGGACGCGAGAACCGGGAACTGCATGCGGCGCACAGGCCGCACGAGGCGCCGCTGACGATGACCCTGCCGCTGGTGTTCCTGGCCGCAGTGACCTGCGTGGCGGGGTTCATTCCGTTCGGGAAGCTGGTCAGCAGCGACGGGATGCCCTACACGATCCATATCGACCGCAGCGTGGCGGGCGTGAGCCTCTGTGTGGCTGCCGTTGCCATCGCGTTGGCGACGTGGATGTACCTGCGCGAGCGCCAGACGGTGGCCAATGCCCTGGCAGCGCGCTTCAGAGGGCTGCATAAGGCGGCCTACCACCGTTTCTACATCGACGAGGTTTACCAGTTCGTTACCCACCGGGTGATCTTCGCCTGCATCTCAGCCCCGGTCGCATGGTTCGACCGCCATGTGGTGGACGGCCTGATGAACATGCTGGCGCGGGCGACCAACGGCGCGGCGTACGCGATCCGCGACATGCAGAGCGGCAGCGTGCAGCGTTACTGCATCTGGTTCCTCGGCGGTGCGCTGGGACTTACGATCTTCTTGCTTTTAATCTGCTAAACTGTAGCTGTTATGAATATGTTATCACTGTTTCCCGCCATCCCGGTGCTGATGATGCTGGGGCTGTGGATTTCGAAGTCCGCGCGGCAGATGCATGCCGTCATGGTCGCCGGCTCCTCGGCACTGCTCGCGCTGGCGATGGTCTTGTGTTCCGCTACCTCGGCCTGCGCGAGGCGGGCGAGCAGGCCGCCATGCTCTTTACCGAAAGCCATGTGTGGTATGCGCCGCTCAACATCCATTACGCAGTGGGCGTAGACGGTATCTCGGTAGCCATGCTGCTACTGTCGGCCATCATCGTGTTTACGGGGACGTTTGCCTCGTGGCGGATGAAGAGCGACGTCAAAGCCTACTTCCTCTGGTTCTGCCTGCTCTCGAGCGTCGGCGTCTTCGGATTCTTCGTTTCGGTCGACCTCTTCACGATGTTCATGTTCTACGAGGTGGCGCTGATTCCGATGTATCTCTTGATCGGCGTGTGGGGCAGCGGTCGCAAGGAGTATGCGGCCATGAAACTGACACTGATGCTCATGGGCGGGTCGGCGCTGCTGCTCTGCGGCATCCTGGGCATCTACTTCGGTGCCGGGGCGACGACGATGAACCTGCACGAGATCGCGCGCTGCATAACATTCCCCTCTCGCAGCAGTACATCTGGTTCCCGCTGGTCTTCGTCGGCTTCGGCGTGCTGGGCGCCCTGTTCCCCTTCCATACGTGGAGCCCCGACGGCCATGCTTCGGCCCCGACGGCCGTGTCGATGCTCCACGCCGGCGTGCTGATGAAGCTGGGCGGCTACGGCTGCTTCCGCGTGGCGATGTACCTCATGCCCGAAGCGGCGCACGAACTGAGCTGGATATTCATCATACTGACGACGATCTCGGTTGTGTACGGCGCCTTCGCGGCCTGCGTGCAGACCGACCTCAAATACATCAACGCCTACTCCTCAGTGTCGCACTGCGGACTGGTGCTGTTCGCTATCCTGATGATGAATACTACGGCGGGTACGGGCGCTGTCCTGCAGATGCTGAGCCACGGCCTGATGACGGCGCTCTTCTTCGCGCTGATCGGTATGATCTACGGCCGCACGCATACGCGCGACGTGCGCGAACTGAGCGGGCTGATGAAGGTGATGCCCTTCCTGGCGGTAGGCTACGTCATCGCGGGCCTGGCGAACCTGGGCCTGCCCGGCTGAGCGGTTTCGTCGCCGAGATGACGATCTTCAACGGCGCTTTCATGGACAACGACACGTTCCACCGTGTGGTGACGATCATCGCCTGCACATCGATCGTCATCACGGCGGTCTACATCCTGCGCGTCATCGGCCGCATCCTCTACGGCACCTGCCGCAACGAGGCGCACCTGAAACTCACCGACGCCACGTGGGACGAACGACTCACGGTCATCTGCCTGATCGTCGCTATCGCCGGCATGGGGCTCGCGCCGCTGTGGGTGAGCGACATGATCCGGGGCAGCGTGGAGGGCATCATTACACACTTAATGAATTAAGCGACTATGGATTACAGCAATATATTCTCGTACATGCAGGCCGAAGTGACGCTCATCGCGGTGATCGTCCTGCTGTTCCTCTATGACCTGATCGCCGGGGAGCGCGGAAGGCGCTGGTTTTCGGCGGTGGCCTGCGGGCTGCTCGCGGTGCAGGTGCTGGCCAATGTCGTTCCGGGGACGGCGGGCGAGGTATTCGGCGGCATGTTCTGCTATGTGCCGATGCACACCGTCGTCAAAAGCATGCTGGCTATCGGCACGCTCATCGTCTGCCTGCAATCGAACGTGGCTGCGGCGCGAGGACACCGCCCATAAACGGGGAGAATTCTATCTGCTGCTCTCGACGCTGCTGGGCATGTATCTGATGGTCGGCGCGGGCAACTTCCTGCTCTTCTTCCTCGGCATGGAGCTGGCTTCGGTGCCGATGGCCTGTCTGGTGGCGTTCGACAAGTACAAGCACAATTCGGCCGAAGCGGGCGCCAAATACATCCTCTGCGCCTGTTCGCGAGCGGTCTGATGCTCTACGGCATCTCGTTCATCTACGGGACTACGGGGACGCTCTACTTCGGCGATATGGCGGCGCGCATTACGGGGTCGCCGTTGCAGATCATGGCGATGGTCTTCTTCTTCGCCGGGCTGGGGTTCAAGATTTCGCTGGTCCCGTTCCACCTCTGGACCGCCGACACCTATCAGGGCGCGCCGACGACGGTGACCTCCTACCTGTCGGTGGTGTCGAAAGGCTCGGCGGCGTTCGTGCTGATGACCGTGCTGATGAAGGTCTTCGGGCCGATGATCGGGCAGTGGCAGACGCTGCTCTGTGCCGTGACGGTGCTTTCGATCACGGTTGCCAACCTCTTCGCCATCCGGCAGACCGACCTGAAGCGTTTCATGGCCTTCTCGTCCATCTCGCAGGCCGGCTATATCATGCTGGCCGTGATCGGCGGCAGCGCCATCGGAATGACTTCGCTCGTGTTCTACGTGCTGGTATACATGGCGGCCAACCTTGCCGTCTTCGGCATCATTTCGACCATCGAACAGCATAGCGGCGGCAAGGTCGGGCTGGCCGATTACAACGGGCTTTACCGTACCAACCCCAAACTGGCCTTGATGATGACCCTCGCGCTCTTCTCGCTGGCGGGGATTCCGCCCTTTGCCGGGTTCTTCTCGAAGTTCTTCGTCTTCGCTGCGGCGTTCAAAGGCGGCTTCCACCTGCTGGTGTTCATCGCGCTTGTCAATACGGTGGTTTCGCTCTATTACTACCTGTTGGTCGTGAAGGCGATGTACATTACGCCCAACGAAGAGCCGATCGCACCGCTGCGCAGCGACCGCTATACGCGCATCAGCCTTGCGCTCTGCATGGCAGGGGTCTTGCTGCTGGGTGTCTTCAGCGTGGTTTACGACAGTATCAACGTATTCTCGTTCGGGCTTTAGCCGGACGGGAATGGGTAGGGGGCACTTGCTTTAGCAAGTGCCCCCTCCTTTATTCGTGCGGTCTTCCGCGGTGCTTTTGGGAATGTGCATTCCGAAGTCGGGAAGTTTGCCGCCCGTCTTCCCGTTTGCAGGGCGGCGGTTTTTCAGCCCTCGGTTTCCCGTTCGAGGCCGAGCAGGTAGGCCTTGGCCTCCAGTCCGCCCGCATAGCCGACCAAAGCGCCGCCGCTGCCAACCACGCGGTGGCAGGGAATGACGATGGCGATTCAGGGTATGGCGGTTTAAAGGTGTTCGAGCGTGTATTCGATCATCTTCTGCCGGACATTGGCCGTGTCGTCGGGCTGCATCGAATGGTTCTGGTCGGGATAGACCATCATGTCGTACTGCTTGCCGCAGCGGTTCAGGGCACGTGCCATCTCCACGGTGTTCTGGAAGTGGACGTTGTCGTCGGCCGTGCCGTGGATGATCAGCAGGCGGGTCTTGGTGTCGTCGAGCATCCGGGCAAAGTTGAGCGGCGAGTTGTCGTCGTAACCCGAAGCGTTGTACTGCGGCAGGTTGTTGTAGATTTCGGTGTAGATCGAGTCGTAGTAGCGCCACGAAGTGACGGGCGCCACGGCAATCGCCATGCGGAATAGCCCGTGGCCTTTCATCGCGCAGCCCAGTGCCATGAACCCGCCGTACGACCAGCCGTAGATGCCGATGCGTGCAGGGTCGACGTAGGGCTGTGAAGCCATGTAGCGGGCAAACGAGAGCTGGTCTTCGACCTCCTGCGCCCCGAGGCGCCCGTAGGTCGATTTCTTGAACTTCTCGCCCCGGAACCCGGTGCCCCGGCCGTCGGCGCAGACCACGATGTAGCCTTTGTCCGTGAGCGCATCCTCCCAGTCGAGCGACCAGCGGTCGCTTACCGACTGCGAGCCGGGCCCCGAATACTGGGTCAGCAGCACGGGGTAACGCTGCGATGCATCGAAGCCGCGGGGCTTGACGATGTAGGCGTTGAGCGTGTCGCCGCGCTCGGTCGTGAAGGTGAAGAACTCCCGGACGGGGCGCTGTACGGCCGCCAGCTCTTCGCGAAGTTTGCGGCTGTCGGCCAGCGTGCGGATGGGGTTGCCTTCGTTGTCGCAGACTTCGACCCGGTTGGGGGTCGTGGCGTTGGAGAAGGTCGAGATGTAGTATTTCATCCCGGCACTCGGGGCGATGGCGTAGTAGCCCTCGCCGGTCGTCAGACGGCGCTTGTCCTTGCCGTCGAGCCGTACGCTGTACAGGTTGCGGCGCAGCGGAGAGGTTTCGGTCGAGAGGTACCAGACCCGTTTGCCGTCGGTGCCGACCACGTCGGTCACCTCCCAGTCGCCTTTGGTTACCTGGGCGAGCAAACCCTTGCGGATGCTGTAAAGGTAGAGGTGCATGTAGCCCGTGTGTCCCTCCTGCCGTACGAGGAAGCGGTCGCCGTCGATGAAGGTGACGGTCTTGTCATCCACGCGCTCGACGTATTGCTGCGAGCGTTCGTCGTAGATCGTGCGCTGGGCGCCGTTGGGCTCGCAGAGGATCACCTCGAAGGTGTTCTGGCGGCGGTTGAGGCGGAAGAAGTAGAGCCGCCCGTCGGGTGTCCAGCCGATGCGGGGAATGTACTGGTCGGTCTCGCCGCCCGTGTCGATGCGCTCCCGTGTCCCGGTTGCAAGGTCGCAGACCCACACTTCGACCGTCGAATTTCGCTCGCCGGCCTTGGGGTATTTGAAGGAGTAGGCCTGGTTGTAGAGCTTGCCGTCGAAGCGCATCATTTCCATCAGGGGCACTTCCGATTCGTCGAAACGCAGGTAGGCGATGCGGCGGCTGTCGGGCGAGAAGGCATAGGCTCTGGTGAAGCCGAACTCCTCCTCGTAGACCCAGTCGGTCGTGCCGTTGATGACCGAATTCCACGCACCGTCGTCAGTGATGCGGCGCGTGCGCTTGCCCGCGGTATCGTAGACGTAAAGGTCGTTGCGGTCCGAATAGGCGATCAGCTTGCTGTCGGGCGAGAACGAAGCGTCGCGCGGGGCTTCGGCCTCCCGGAGTACGGGCGTCAGGCTGTTGCCCGCGGCCAGGAAATAATCGGTCGTGTAGGAATGGCGGTAGATCGGCCTGGCGCCCGAGGCGATGAGTATCTGCCGTTCGTCGGGCGAGAAGGCGTAGTCCGTGACGACGAGGTTGGCCGTCGGCTTGGGGAGCATCTGCTCGCCCTGCCCCGCCGTGGCGTAGCCGTAACGGACGATGTTGTTGCCTTCGAGGATGGTATAGTGTTCGCCGTCGGCCATCGAGCGGATGCCACGGACGGTTTCGTTCATCGAGCGCAGGCGTGCGATCTCGGCATATTCGCCCCGCGCCTGTACCGTACCTGTGCCGACCGCTGCGGCTGCGAGGAGTGTGAAAAGTTGTGCCTTCACGTGGGAATCGGGTTTAAATGTCCTCTACTTCGAAATCGTAGCCGAGGCGTTTGCCCGTGACGAATTTCGAGTTGTCCATCTTGGTGTTGAACTGGTCGACCGTCACGCGTTTGTTGTCCTCGTAGGGCGGCATCAGCAGGTCGAAGTTCAGGGCGAACCAGATCGCCGGTTCGAGGATGCCGATCAGGGCTTCGCGGTCGATCTCGGCCTTGCCGAAGTTCATCGCCCGCATCGAGGTCTGCTGTTTGCCCTCGACGAAATAGCGGCGCTCGCGGTTGATGAAGATACGCCCGATGAGGTAACCTTCGTCGGCGTTGCGGTTGAACTTGAACGAGTCGGAGAGGAAGTTGTAGATGTTGATCAGGCCGCAGTAGGAATTTTCGCGGTCGGACTGTACATAGGGATTCTGCCAGATCGGGTGGTCGGCGGCGAATTCGAAGATGTCGGTGTGCATCTGGAAAATGAGGATGTCGTTGGCCACCTGCAGCTGCGCCTCGAATTTTCCGCGGTCGCGGTATTCGAGCCTGACGCGGCGGTCGAGCTTGCCGTCGAGTTCGTCGTCCATCTCCGATGCCATTTCGAACAGCGTTTCCTTCAGTTCGTTGAAGGCTGCGAAGGTGTTGTCGAAGACCCGTTGCTTGAGGGTCGACTTGCGGATGATCGTATCCAGGATCTTGCTCCTGAGCGGTGTCGTTTCCATGCTATGCTGTTTTTATTTTATGCGTATCTGTTGCCCCTTTTCGAGCGTGCTGCCGGGCTTGAGGCGGTTGAGTTTTTCGATCGAACGGGTGCGGATGGCGTAGGACTGGCCTACGGCATAGGCCGTTTCGCCCTGGCGGCAGATGTGGGTGTGGGCATTGCCCTCCCAGCGCTTCTTCTTGCGCTCGATGTAGACCACCTCGCCGGTCAGCGGCTGTGCCTTCTTGTCTTTCAGGTCGTTGAATTTACGCAGATTGCGTGCCGAAATGCGGAATTTCTTCCCGATGTTCTCGAACGTGTCGCCCTCCTTGGCCAGCACGTAGTGTACGCCGTTGGTCTGGTAGACGTTGTAGCCGTTGTGGGCGTTGATCGTCACCCGGTAGTTGTCCGGGTCGATGGCCGGCGAAGCTCCTGCGGCCGGTTCGACGCTGCTCTGGTCGGCGAACCACCCTTCGGGGTCGGTTACCTTGCGTCCCATGCGCGAGGCGTAGAGCCGCTCGCCGTCGGGCCGGTCGAGCAGGTAAAGCTGGTTCTCCTCGATGATGCGCGTGAGCCGCTGCGCGTAGTCGGGTGCCGTGGCGTAGCCGGCGGCTTTGAGCCCCCGCGCCCAGCTCTTGTAATCGTCGGACGAGTAGGCGAACAGCGAGTCGTAGCGCGGCTGCGAATCGAGAAATTCGGCATGATCCCTGTACGACGCCTCGACCGAGGGGTAGCTGCGGAAGCACTCCCCCTTGGCGTCGTCGTCGTAATAGACCTTGTCGCCCGTCCAGTTGCGCTTGCACTTGATGCCGAAATGGTTGTTCGATTGCAGCGACAGCCAGCTGTTGCCGCAGTCGGACTCGAGGATGCCCTGCGCCATGGTGATGCTGGCGGGGATGCCGTACCGCTCCATGTGGGCCACGGCGATGGATTTGTAGCGGTCGATATATTCCTCGCGGGTCTGCCGCACCTGTGCCGGGAGGCTTTGTACGACTATCAAAAGGATTCCTGCGAGCGATATTGCTTTTTTGGAAAAATTCATTATCTTTGTTTAATCTTATACGGACAAAGGTATGATTTTCCCACGAGAATTACAATATAAAATGCACTGCTGAGCTATGTTTACCGAAACCGCAAACAAGATCTTCAACCGCGCCATCGGGGATTACCATCGGTGGGACGATGTGGATCATCCGATCGAAAATCCCTATGAGCCGGGTTCGCTCGAACACCTGTTATACCATAAAAACTGGATCGACACCGTGCAGTGGCACCTGGAGGATATCATCCGCGACCCGCAGATCGACCCCGTGGCCGCACTGGCCATCAAGCGCCGTATCGACAAGTCGAACCAGGATCGTACCGATATGGTGGAATATATCGATTCGTACTTGCTCGACAAATACAAGGACGTGGAACCCCGGCCCGATGCCAGGCTCAATACCGAGACCCCGGCGTGGGCCATCGACCGGCTGTCGATTCTGGCGCTCAAGATTTACCACATGGCCTGCGAGACGGAGCGTACCGATGTGGACGACGCCCACCGCGCGGCGTGCCGGAAGAAGCTCGACGTGTTGCTGGCGCAGCAGGTCGACCTTTCGGGGGCGATCGAAGAGCTGATCGGGGACATCGAGGCCGGCCGCAAGTATATGAAGACCTATAAGCAGATGAAGATGTATAATGATCCGGCGTTGAACCCGGTGCTTTATGGGCAGAAAAAATAAGAGACTTCCGCGTCATCTGGTCGTTTTCCGGACTTCGGCGATGGGGGATGTGGCGATGCTGGCGCATGCGCTGCGGGCTTTGAAGGAGGCCTATCCCGACCTGAGGGTGACGGTAGCGACAAGACCCGTGTTTCGAGCCTTTTTTACAGGGCTCGATCTCGGTTTTATGGATGTAGATATCAAGGGTGTGCACCACTCCCTGCGGGGAATGTGGCGCCTGGCCGCCGATGCGCGGCGCCTGGGGGTGGATGCCGTGGCCGACGTGCACGGCGTGCTGCGCTCGGTGATGTTCCGCACCGCCCTGTGGCTGCGCGGAGTCCCCGTGGCGGCCATCGAGAAGGGGCGCGAGGAGAAAAAGGAGTTTATCCGCAAAGGTGGCCGTGACGTGAAGCCCGCCAAGCATACCGTCGTCCGCTATTGCGACGTGTTCCGGAAACTGGGGTTCGTGTTCGACGACCCCGTGCCGGCCCTGCGGCGCTGCCGTCCCAACCCGATGGGGGAGAAGACGGGTACCTGGATCGGCTTCTCGCCGTTTTCGGCGCAGCAGGGGAAAACCTATCCCACGGCGCTCGGGCGGGAGGCGGTGCGTCTGTTGGCCGAACGCTACGACCGGGTGTTCATACACAGCGGAGGCGGAGCCGAAGCGGAGTTCGCGCGGGAAATGGAGCGTGCGTACCCCAATGTGACGGCGCTGTTCGGACGGGTCGGGATAGACGGCGAATTAGACCTGATTGCCAACCTGGACTGCGTGGTGGCGATGGATTCGCTCGTCATGCACATGGCCTCGCTTGTGGCGACGCCCGTAGTGTCGGTATGGGGTGCTACCCATCCCGGGCTGGGGTTCTTCGGCTATGGTTGCGACCCGCGCGGCATCCTGCAGGCCGATATGGAATGCCGTCCCTGTTCGGTCTTCGGGAACAAGCCGTGCCGTTACGGGGATTACCGCTGCCTGTATGCCGTGACGCCCGCCATGATTGCGGAGCGGGTGGCCGAAATGGTCGGTGAATAGGTTCGCCGTGGATATGCAAACAGCCCTCCGGATCAGGGGGGCTGTTTTTTTTGTGATGTTTGCGGGGGGGGGGGCTGTGCCGGGCACCTTTTCAGAACTGCCCCTTTATTTCCGCGGACGGGCGACGATGCCGTTTGGTACGGCGCGTTCGCCGGCATGGTCGAAGCGGCGGTTGTCGCTGGGGTGGCTGACCACCCCTTCCTGTGCCGTCCAGAGTGCCGAAGAGCCGCCGCCGTCGAGGTTGAGGGCGTCCGTGAGCCCCAGCAGGCGGGCGATGTAAGCCGTTTCGGCGATCGTAGCGCCGGCAGCCTGGCCTTTGGCGCGGCCGTCGATCACGGCCATCACCACCTCGCCGTTCGGGCGCTTGCCGATCAGCGAACGCGGGTGGCGGTGGGTATAGAAGCTGTCGCCGGAGTCGTATTCGATGATCTTGCCTCCGCTGACCAGCAGGGGCCCGGCTGCGAGCGCCGCGCGGTAGCGGCGGGCTATGCGGGGGTATTGGGTGGTGTCGCAGGCGAAAATGGCGACGTCGTGCCCCTGTTTGTCCCGGATGGCGATGATGCCGTTGGTGCGCATGAGTTCGCCGGGCGTCGTGCGGCCCAATACCCGGCAGTCGACCATCACGAAGGTGATGGGCGTAAAGGTTTTCATGTTGAAATAGCTGCCGTTGATGGCTGCTGTGGCGTCGGCGGCTTCGCCCATGCGGCCCGTGGTTTCACCCTTGCCGTCGAGCTGTACGATCTGCGTGGCGAAGTGCCGTGCGGGGTAGCTGACGACCGAGATGCTCTGCCGCGAACCGAACATCTCGACCTGGGCGTAGCGGCACGCGGCACCCCGGCCGAGGTCGGTGGTATGCCAGTCGGCGGTGACGAAGGCGATGGAGTCGCCGGGCGTTTGTGCCGCGGCCGGGAGGGTGAACAGGAGCAGCAGGGCTGCGAAGAGTATTCTGGCCATAGTTGCAGTGTGGTTGACGGATTCAAATTTAACGAATAAAACCTATTTGGACAAGCCGTTTCCCGGAACTGTTTGCGGGGCCGCCCTCCGGTAAATGAAACGCGCCCTCCGGGATTGCGGAAGGCGCGTGTGACCGCAGGGGGCTGCGGCTATTCGTTGGCTTTGGTGTAGACGGCGCCGTTGCTCTCGATCGTCAGCGTATAGATGCCGTCGGCATCCTTGGCGATGGTGGCCGTTTCGGTGAAGTCGATGGTCTGACCGTTGCCGATACTTTGGCCTTTGAGCAGGATTTTGCCGGCTTCGCCCTGCAATTCCCACGACGTGTAGCGCAGCGTGGCCATGTTGATCGACTGCGCCTCTCCTTCGACCATGATCCGGATGCCCATGACGCCATCGGGGTCGATCGGGTCGGGCATCGTCCAATTGCCGACAGCCTCGGCATAGGTGGGGTCGGTGGCCACTTTCGAGGCGGCCGCGCCCTCTTCGAGTTTGCCGCTGTAATTGACCGTGACGGGCGCTCCCAGCAGCAGGCCGTTGGCCTCGCTTTTGTCGGCATCCATGGTCGAGAAGGTGAATGTCCCCTCGGCGTTTTCGACGGTTACGGTGTTCATCGACGCATCGGTGATGAAGCCGGTAAAGGTTTTGGGCGTGTTGTCGCTGCAGGCTGCCAGGCCGCACAAGGCGATGGCCGCGACCATGATTTTCATGCGTTTCATCGTTCGTATGGTGTTTTAAAGGTTTAACGCTTTCGGATATATTCGTCGATGGCCTTTGCCGCCGTGCGGCCGGCACCCATCGCCAGGATTACCGTGGCGGCTCCCGTCACGGCGTCGCCGCCCGCGAAAACCCCTTCGCGTGACGTGGCGCCGCGTTCGTCGGCGGTGATGCAGCCGCGCCGGTTGGTTTCGAGCCCTGCGGTTGTGGCGGCCAGCAGCGGATTGGGCGAGGTGCCCAGTGCCATGACGACTACGTCGCAGGCGATCCCGAACTCCGAGCCGGCCTTCACGACGGGCGAGCGGCGGCCGCTATCGTCGGGTTCGCCCAGCTCCATCTCCACGCACCGGATGCCGGTGACCCAGCCGCGCTCGTCGCCGAGGACCTCCGCGGGGTTGGTGAGCATGCGGAAGCAGATGCCCTCCTGCTTGGCGTGATGGACCTCCTCGACACGTGCCGGAAGCTCCTTTTCGCTGCGGCGGTAGACGATCGTCGCCTCGGCGCCCAGCCGTTTGGCCGTGCGCACGGCGTCCATCGCCACGTTGCCGCCGCCGACCACGACCACACGCTTGCCGACGTAGATCGGGGTGTCGTACGCGTCGTCGTAGGCGCGCATCAGGTTGGCGCGCGTCAGGAATTCGTTGGCCGAAACCACGCCGTTGAGGTTCTCGCCCGGAATGCCCATGAAGCGGGGAAGTCCCGCGCCGGAGCCGATGAACACGGCGGCGTAGCCCTCTTCGTCCAGCAGCGAGTCGATGGTCACGGTGCGGCCGACGATGACGTCGGTCTCGATCTCTACGCCCAGTTTTTCGACCTCGGCGATTTCGCGTGCCACGATGCGCTCCTTCGGAAGCCGGAACTCGGGGATGCCGTAGACCAGTACGCCGCCCGCCTTGTGCAGCGCCTCGAATATCTTCACTCCGTAACCCATTTTCGCAAGGTCGCTTGCGCAGGCCAACCCGGCCGGGCCGCTGCCGATGACGGCGACCTTGTGCCCGTTGCGGGGTGCGGCCTGTGCCGCGGCGGCGCCGTGTTCGAGCTTCCAGTCGCCGATGAAGCGTTCGAGTTTGCCGATGGCGACCGGTTCGCCTTTGATGCCCAGGATGCAGGAGCCTTCGCACTGGCTCTCCTGCGGGCAGACGCGGCCGCAGATCGAAGGCAGCGAACTGTCTTCGGCGATGATGTCGGCCGCTTGCTGCAACTCGCCCCGGTGCAAGGCTCCGATAAAGTCCGGGATGCGGATATTGACCGGGCAGGCCGCTACGCAGCGGGGATTCTTGCATTGCAGGCAGCGCGACGCTTCGAGCGTCGCCTCTTCGAGGTCGTAGCCATAGCAGACCTCCTCGAAGTTGGTCGCGCGGATTTGCGGGTCTTGTTCGCGCACGGGGACGCGCGGTATCTTGTTTGCCATTGTCGTGTATGCTTTGGGGACTCCCGGGGTGTGCGTCCCGGGCGGTGTCTATTTATCCAGTCCTATTTTACATTGGTGCCCGGCGGCGCGTTCGGCCTCGATGGCCGCGGCGCGCTGTTCCTGCGTGCGGTACATGCCCTGCCGGCGCATGGCTTCGTCGAAATCGACCTCGTGGCCGTCGAATTCGGGGCCTTCGACGCAGGTGAAACGCGTCCTGCCGCCGACCGTCACGCGGCAGGCACCGCACATGCCCGTGCCGTCGACCATCAGCGCGTTGAGCGACACGGTGGTTTTGAGCCCGTATTTTTTCGTGGTGAGCGCCACGAACTTCATCATGACCATGGGCCCGATGGCGACACATTCGTCGTAATGCCGGCCCTGTTTTTCGACCAGCTCCTCGACGACTTGCGTGACGAGCCCCTTGAACCCTTCGGAACCGTCGTCGGTGGCGATATGGAGGTTTTCGGCCACGGCGCGCATCGCGTCGGTGTAAATGAGCATGTCGCGGGTCTTGGCGCCGATGATGACATCGGCCGCGACGCCGTGCTCGCGGAGCCATTTGACCTGAGGATAGACCGGGGCGGTGCCCACGCCGCCTGCCACGAAGAGGTAGCGCCGCTTGCGGAGCTCGTCGGGCTGCATCTTCACGAATTCGGAGGGGTGTCCCAGCGGGCCTGCGAAGTCGGCGAAGGCATCGCCCGCTTCGAGCGAACAGATTTTGCGCGTCGAAGCGCCGATGGCCTGCGTTACGATGGTGACGCTGCCCTCTTCGGCGTCGAAGTCGGAGATCGTGAGCGGGATGCGTTCGCCGTGCTCGTCGACGCGGACGATGACGAACTGCCCGGGTTGCGCCGAATGTGCGACGCGCGGTGCGAGGACTTGCATCAGCCAGATGCCCTCGGCGAGGAGTCTTTTTTCAAGTATCGGGTACATTACTATATTTTTTCCGGCCGCTGCCCTCGGGCGGAAGCCGCATATTGTCGTTATTCTTCGATGATGGCCGTCACCCTCAGCCTCCGCATCGGGCGCAGCGGGTCGTTGGTGACGATCATCACGAAATCGGTCAGCACGCCGAAATCCTGTTCGCCCGGGTCGACGGACACCCTCGCCGTGAAGGAACTGCCCGCTGGGATGCGTTGTCCGGGGACGAGCGTCGTGGCGATCCTGCCGTTGGTTTCGACGGCGCGCACGACCAGTTCGGCACTGCCCGTATTCGAGAGCGTAAAGGTACGTTCCTGCCTGGGGGCACCATGCTTTACCGGGCCAAATTTAATAATATTTTCGATTATCTGCGCTTTCGGGGCGTTTTGTCCTCCGGTACCCGCCTCCGCCCGGTCGATGCCGATGCCGTGGGTGACGATCGCCGTGCCGTTGGTGCGGCCGTCGACGCGTACCTCGAGGGCGTCGCGCAGCGTGCCGTAGCGGGGATCGGTCTCGGGGATGAGGTAGGCAACGTTGATCGATCCCTGTTCGCCCGGTGCGATCTCGCGCGGGGCGGTCACCGTCAGCAGCCCGCTCGATTCCAGCGGGCGCAGTTCGAGCCGGATGGTTTTGCCCGAGGTGTTTGCATAGCCGATGGCGGACTGTACCTGTTGCCCGGGGCGGATGTAGGAGAAGGCGTTGAGGGTCGTGGAGAGCCGCAGCCCTCCGCCCGCATCGACCGGGTAGAGCTCCTCGGTGGATTTCATGCGCGGCGTGACATTGCCCCGGATGGTGAGCGTGGCGACCTTTTTCCGCTCGGAGGAGTAGACGCCCAGTTCCTTGGTGAAGGCGCCGGGGCGGTTGGTCGGGTCGAATGTCACCTTGACGGTGGTTTTCTCGCCGGGGCGGATCGGACGCTTGGTGAATTGGGGTACCGTGCAGCCGCAGGTGGTGACCACGTCGAGGATCACTACGGGCGTATTGCCGCGGTTCTCGCCCGTGAAGGTATGGCTCACACGGCCGTCGGTTTCGCGGATCGTGCCGAAATCCCAGGTGTCGGGGGTAAAGACCAGTTGTGCCTGCGCCGCCGTTGCGAAAGCGCAAAGAGCCAAGAGTGTGAGGAGGATATGTCGTCGTGCCGTCATGGTGCTGATTGGTGTCTATGATGCAAAGGTACATTTTTTGAGAAAAAATCGTGCAATAATTTTGCGGGAATGAAATTTTGCTATATATTTGCACTCCGAAACGGTTGAAAAACCGATTTCCGAATGCCTGAATAGCTCAGTTGGTTAGAGCACATGACTGTTAATCATGGGGTCCTAGGTTCAAGTCCTTGTTCAGGCGCAGATGCGCGAGGGTTGCGTAAGGTTCTTTCAGAAACGCCTGCAGGGTAGGTGATAAAAAGAATGAAAAATTTTGCTGAAAAATTTGGAATTCATGTATTTTGAATTACCTTTGCAGTCCCAAGCCATTTTCTACGGGAGCTTAGCTCAGCTGGTTCAGAGCGTCTGCCTTACAAGCAGAGGGTCGGGGGTTCGAATCCCTCAGCTCCCACAACTGAAAATCAGCCACTTACAGTAATGCAAGTGGTTTTTTTTGTTCCGGGAGCATAGCTCAGTTGGTTTAGAGCGCCTGCTCGACAAGCAGGAGGTCTGCGGTTCAAATCCGCATGTTCCCACCAATGAAAATCAGACAGTTGCAGAAATGCAGCTGTCTTTTTTTTTGTGCTATTCTCGTGTATTTCAGCGTTTTTCAGCTGTCTGGTTAAACCGGAAGTCAAACCGGGAAACCACTTGGCGGCAACTGTTCGTATTTTGTGCTGCCAGCCAAAAATGCTGCAAGCGAAGCTTATCCGTCGATGACTTGGTGGTCAATGCGTTGGTTGTGGATGGCGAAGCCGTCTTGGAAAATGGAAATACGAAACAGAAAAGATGGCAAAGGCGTTGTACCGAGCGGGATCCGGTGTCTTATGTCATTCGAGACGCCTAAAACGACCCGATCTATCTCCTTCCCGAACTTTTATTCCGGCATAGTTGCAAATCTCATTTTTTTGATTTAAATTTATATGTGGAATAATACATAGTACTTAATAAATCCGGGTTCGTTTGCCGTCGATTCGTTGTCGTGCGATTGCAGCGGCCCGGAATGTTTTTATGGTGAGTGGATGGTTCCTGATTTATAATAGTATTGTGTAATATCCCCGATTGCGTCACGATCTCACTGTAATAGCCTATGAAATTCATATCGGTACGAAGTACATTGATATTTATCGTTTGTGCAGGTATCACGATCTCTTCCTCGGCGCAATCCGGGGCAGACCGGCCTTTGCCGCAGGATTCGGTTCGGGAGAAGGTTGCGAGCCGGACTTAGATCCAGCTCCGCCTGACGCTCGACAAGGCGATCTATTCGGCGCAGAACCATTCGATCGCCGCGATGGTCGCCAAATATACGTTTCTCTCCTCGTACTGGTCGTTCCGCTCCTACCAGGCGAGCCGGCTTCCGTCGCTCAACCTGAGCGGCGAGGTGCTGAGCTTCGACCGTTCGCTGCGCCTGTTGCAGGATTACGACACCGGAGAGATGCGTTATCTGGAGAACTACAACCTGCAAAATCGATGTGGCCTGCCGCATTACCTATTCCGAAGATCCCCTCACCGGGGTGCGACGTCCCGGACGATGGTGGAAGGCGGTCGAATGAACCGACGGGCGGATCATTCCTTGATTGTCAACTCTTCGGCGCGGAGTTTTGGGACGTAATGCGTGCCGTTTTCGCGGTAATAGGTGTGGCTGTCGCTGGGGCCTATGGGCACCAATTCGATCTTTTCGATGCCTTTGCCGACGGCGAGGATCAGCAGCGGTTCGTAGGCCAGGTGGAATTCCTGTTTGATCCGCTCCTTGTCGAATGCGCCGATGCAGATGCCGTTCAGGCCGATCTCCGCTGCCTGGAGCAGCATGCTCTGGGCCGAGATGCCCAAATCCATGTCGACGTAGCGGTTCTCTTCGACTGTCGAGCAGATGATGATAAAGGCATTCGGCTCGGTACCCGGAAAGGGCAGGCGGAGTGCGGGCAGGGCTCCGCCAAGGCGGATGTGCGGCAGGACTTTGTGGGCTTCGTCCGCCAGCACGGGGCGGAACCGGAGCACTTGCTGGTTGCGCGCCGAGGGGATCCTGGTATTCACCTCGATCATGCGCCGGAGCTGATCCTCGCGTACGACGAACCCGGTGTCGTAACCGCGGTGGCTGCGGTTTTTCAGCAGTAACCGTCCCAATGTCGCCAGCGGCCTGCGGTTGCTCTGCCCCGATGCCTTGCGGGCCATGTACTCTTCCATTTTTCTGCCTAAATAATCGTCTGCCATTTTTGTCCCTCCGTTTGTGACGTGAGGCAAAGATACGAAAAATAGCCTGGAAACGGTTGCTGTGCCGGCAATCTTTTTCCGGGAATTCGGCCGCTTCCCCTCCTTCATGTGTGCGGTTCCCTGTTCTCTTTGCGTGCTTCGCCTTCCTCCTTTTTCATACGGTCCCTCCGTTTCTTATCCGGTGCCCCCCCCCTCCCTCCCTGTGTAAATAAAAAGCGGGCAGCCCTGTGGCTGCCCGCTCGATAGATGAGGCCGGGAGGGTCAATAACCCTCGGCTTCGGTGAAATCGTTGCTCTCGTTGAAGCGCGTCTGCGTGTAGGCATGGTTGAAACTGTCGGTCGCACGAACCACGATGCCGGTCGCTTCGGGATTTTTCAGCTTGCACTGGTATTGGTGGTAGCAGGGGCTGGTGCCGCTTTCCACCGGATGTTTCTCGACCCCGATGTGGTAGCCGCGGATCCAGCGGTCGCCGTAGCTCTGCGACATCTCCGTCATAACGCTCCACGTCTTGCCGCCGTCTTCGGACAGTTCGACTTTCCAGGTCGTGCCGTCCATTCCGGAAGTGAAGACGTTGGCTACGACCACGTCCGCCCCGACATCGTATTTGTAGGTCGCATAGGGGCCTGCGAACTCGGCGTTGCCGCGATAGAGCCGTATCTGGTAGTCGTCGGCGCGCTGCGAGGCCTTGAAATAGGTGTCGATGATTTTCGTGCCGTCGATCTCGTAGACCATGAACCCGTTGGGCGTGCCGTCGCCGCCGCATGTCGAACGCCAGAAATAACCGCACGTGCCGCCGTGGATGCGTTCGAAGAGTTTGTGCGAGCGCATGTGGTAAGGCTGGAAATAGTGCGTATGGGCGCACATCAGGATGGGGTTCTTATACCTGGAGATCATGTCGAGCACCTTTTTGCGGTTGAGGTAGCCCGTGTTGTCGCGCAGCGGGATGTGGTAGTAGAGGATTACCATTTTATCCGTCGGGACGAAGCTGAGGTCTTTCTCCAGCCATGCCACCTGCTCGTCGGTGAAGCCGCCCGTGTATTCCGTGCCGGTGAAGATGATGTTGTCCATCGCTATGAAATGCACGTCGCCGCGGTTGAACGAGTACCAGCGCGGCCCGAGCACGTCGCGGTAGGTGTCGCCCGTATAGTCCACCGAACTCTTGTCGTGGTTGCCGATCGTGGTGAAGAACGGGACGCCCGTCTCGCCGAAGGCGCGTTTCATCGAGGTGAAGGTCTGGGCGTCGCCTTTACCCAAGATGTCGCCAAGGGCGATGCCGACCTGCGGGATCGAGTATTTCGCGCTGATCTTTTTCACATCGGGTACGGCTTCCGTGCGGAACCGCTGGATATGGTCGCTGTTGTCGGGCTGCGGGTCTCCCAGCCCGAAGAGCAGGAACCGTTTGTCGCTTTGGGTGAGTTTGGTGAGCGTGAAGTCCGCCCGGTAGGGTTTCGAACTGCTTCCGGTGACGGAGTTGGCCGCCTGGTAGGCACCCTGGTAGGAGCCGAAGTTCGCCTGTGCCGGGATTTCGTAGCCCGAAGGTACCGAAATGAATACGTGCTTGGCGTTGGGGTCGCGCACGATCTGGTAGACGCCTTTCTTGTCGCTCGCCACGACGCTGTACCCGTCGCTCACGACGACCCCTTCGAGGGGGTTGCCCTCCTTGTCGCTTACCAGTCCGTAGAGGGTGATGCCCTTGTCGGGCGTGATCTCCGTCGTGCCGTTTCCGTTGCCGTCGTCGGGCTTGGGGAGCTCGGTGAGCATTTTGTCGTCTCCCTCGCACGCCATCATCGTTGCGGCTATCAGGGCCGTGAGCGCGAGGCTGAGCGTCCTGCGGAGCCGTGTGAAGATTGAATCGTTTTTCATAGTCTGTTTTACTGTCAGCCCGACCGCCGGTTCGGGCGGTCGGGCCGGTGATTGTCAATTACCAGTTGGGGTTTTGCGGAATGTTGGCCCGCTGCAACTCTTCGGTCGGGATCGGGAAGAGGTAGTGCTTCTCGAGGAATACGCGGTCCTCCTTCCAGAAGCGTTCCATGCGGTAGGTTTTGCCGCCCACCGATATCTTGCCGTTGGGGTCTTCCACGGGGCGCATGCCGCAGATGCGGTGCTGCGTCTTGGGGTAGGCGCCGTATTTGTCGAAATACAACTGTGCCTTCTGGTCGTTCGTCCCCTGGATCGAACTCCACTGGGCATCCTTGGCCAGTTCTTCGGGGCTGGTCGGTTCGAGGTAGAACCGCGTCGAGAAGAAGCGGCTCTTTTCGTGGTAGAGCTCTACGCGGCGTTCGCGCAGGATGTAGTCGAGCAGTAACTCCTTGTTGGTCTGCGCGGCCGGCGGGATGGGGGCCATGAACGAACGGGCACGCAGCTCGTTCATCAGGTTGTAGACCTCGGGGGTGGCGCCCTTCGAGCGGGTGACCGCTTCGGCATAGACCAGGTAGATCGTCGCCAGGCGGATCAGCGGCGCGTCGAAGTTCCAGTTGCCCGACATGCCCTTGGTGTAATAGCCGTCGAAATATTTGCGGGTGAAGTAGCCCGTCGACGTGGAGTTGGCGGCGTTGATGGCGTCGGCTCCGGTGGCCGTGTTGATCCACTTGCCCTTGAACATGGATCCGTGGTAGATGATGTCGCGGTAGAAACGCGGGTCGCGGTTGACATAGGGGTTGCCGTCGTCATAGGCCTTGGCCATGTCCTGCTCGGAGATCAGGCTGCCGTAGAGCGCCTTGTGATTCTGCTTGAGCGCATAGATCGGATAGCCGTAGCCGTCGGGGCCGATCACCTCGTATTCGTCCACCTGATCCTGTACGGGTACCTCGCGTGCCTGTCCCTGCGCCGAAGGCGGGTACATGTCGTTGTGGTAACCCACGGTCTTGCAGTGGAGGTGGAAGAAGATCCATTCGGCCTTCTTGGCGTCGTTCATCGTGCGGTGGAACAGCTCCCAAAGACGGCTGTAAACCGCGCCGTTGCTCTGATCCGTGCCGCCCGAGTCGGTCGTCTGGCTTTTGGGCGAACCCTGGTAGAGCGAGTAGCGTTTCTGCCCCTCGGCCTCGAAATCCATCACGGCCTTGGCGGCTGCGGCTGCGGCGTCCCAACGCGCGGGGTCGTACGACTGGTAGACCGACGCATAGTTGCGGGTGTCGCCTTTGAGCGTCGACCCGTTGTAGAGCGGCGTGGCTGCGATCCAGAGCGCCATGGCCTTCAGCGCAAGGCAGGCGCCTTTCTCCACGCGGCCGAACTGATCCATCAGGTTCTGCGCCGGGACGCGGGCATAGGCCTCGTCGCAGTCGCGGCAGATCTTCTCGACGATCGTATGGATGTTCTCGCGTTCGAACGGCGGCAGTGCGTTGGGGTTTACCGTATAGTCGACGTAGGGGCATTCGCCGTAGCTTTTCAGCACGCAGTAGTGCAGGTAGGCGCGGATGAAGAGCACCTCGCCGATACGCTGCGAAAGCGTGCCGGGGCGTGCCTCGGAATCCGGGGTGTTGTACTTCTCGATACCTTCGAGGATGACGTTGGCGCAGCGGATGTCTTCGTAGAGTTTGGGCCAGAAGGTGTGGCAGGCGCCGGAGTTGGTCGTGGCGTTGCACGAGGTGTAGAGCTGGGAACCCGGTTCCCAGTCGCCGTCGTTGAACTTGTTGGACCACCCGTTCTCGGCCGAAGAGCCTTCGCATTCGTCCGTGAGCGCCGAGTCGCTGAAGAAACGGATGTGTACGAGCGGCTGGTCGGCGGCGCGGGCGTAGAAGTAGAGCCGGTTGATCAGGCTTTCTGTCTCGTTGAAACGCGAGAATATGTCCTGATCCGTTTTGTCGCCCTGCGGGGTCTTGTCGAGGAAATCCTCGCAGGAAGCCATCAGCGTGACTGCAAAGCAGCTACAGAGCAGATATAAGATTTTTTTCATTGTCATTGGTTTTTGTTGGATTAGAAGGTCATGTTAAGGCCGATGTTGATGACACGCTGTACGGGGAACCAGCTGCCGTCGCCGTTCTTGATCTCGGGATCCATGTCGACGTCGCCCAGGTTGTCGAACGTGAGCAGGTTCTGTCCCTGCACGTAGATGCGGACGTTCTGGATGCCGGCTTTCGAAGTCCAGGCTTTGGGCAGCGTGTAACCGATCTCGACGTTCTTCAGGCGGATGTACGAAGCGTCGTAGAGGAAGAGGCTCGAATACTGCTGTTTATTGTTGTTGTGGATGCCGTAGTGCAGGGCGGGGTATTTCGCCGTAGCTGCCGTTTCGGGCGTCCAGCGGTCGAGGTGCATCCGGCGCACCTTGCCGATACGCGACTGGTCGTAGAGCGGGAAATCCCATACGGCCGGGCCGCTCAGCTGTACGGAGCAGAGCGCCGAGCCCTGCCACAGCATGCTGAAGTCGAAGCCCTTGTAGGAGAGTCCCAGCGGAATGCCGAACTGGATCTCGGGCGTACGGGGGTTGCCGATGGCTGCGCGGTCGTAGTTGTTGACCACACCGTCGCCGTTGAGGTCTTTGTAGACCACGTCGCCCGGCTGTACGGGCCCCCAGATGGCGAATCCGCTGCCGCCGTTCATCGCGTTCAGGCGGTCGGCCTCGCCCTGGTCGGCCACGAAGTGGTCGAAGATGTAGCAGAAATTCTCATCGAGGCGTTTGCCGGTCTGGTAACGCCACGGGCAGTCACGGCCGTTGTTGTCGATGTAGGAGATTTCGTTGCAGTATTTTATCTTGTTGCGTGCGAACGTGAAGTTCGGGCGGATGTAGTAGCGGAAATGCTGCCCGATATGACCGTTCCAGCCGATTTCGAATTCGACGCCGTGGTTGTCGACGATACCCGAGTTGACGATCGGGGCGACCTGCCCGACGATGTAGGGGAACCCGACCTTGTCATCTGCCGAGAGCGAGGTGAGGATGTCGTAGCGGTGCTCCTTGAAGACATCGAGCGTGAAGGTCAGCCGCTGGTTGAAGAACTGGGCGTCGATACCGAAGTTGAACTTGCGGGCCTTCTCCCACGTCAGGTTCGGGTTGGCGAACACGCCCTCGACCAGGTAGCTGGTATAGCCGGCCTCGGTCTCGCCGAAATAGGTGGTCATGCCGTCCGACGACTTATAGTACTGCAGGTAGGAGAAACGGTTGCCCGAGAGCTGGTCGTTACCCACCAGACCGTACGATGCGCGCAGCTTGAGGTGGTCGAGCCACTTTACGCCCCTCATGAATCGCTCCTGCGTGATGACCCAGCCGACAGCACCTGCCGGGAATACGCCGTAGCGCTTTCCGCGGGCGAAGTTCTCCGAGCCGTTGTAGCCGATGTTGAACTCGAAGAGGTACTTGTTCCGGTAGTCGTAGGTTGCGCGGCCCGAAAATCCCATGTAGCGGAAGGGAACCTGGTTGCTGATGACCTTGTTCTGCAGGTAGAAGAGCAGCATGCCCGACACGTTGTGGTCGCCGAATTTGCGGGCGTAGTCCAGGCGCGCCTGGAAGCGCGACGTCCCTTCGGGCGAGCCGTGGCTGATGCTGTTGCTCTGCGCATCGTCCGTGGTACGCTGGTTGGCGGTTACATAGGTGCCGTTCTTGATCCAGTAGTCGGCGTTGTTCTTCCACTCGTCGATGCTGTATTCGGTGGGGAGCATCCAGGTCGAATAGCCCGGGTAGGTCAGGTTGCCCGTGCTGTGGGTCGGCACGCTGTTGTTGATGGTGTGCTGGTTGAACGTGTCGTACGAGAACTGGGCGGCGACGCTCAGGCCCTTGGTGATGAAGTCCAGGTCGTGGCTCAGCTTGAACGATCCCTGCAGGTAGCGGCGCGTACGTTTGCTGAAGCCGGTGCGGTTGAGCTGCCCGAGCATGTTGTAGCGGTAGTCGTTGTCGGCATAGAGCAGGTAGCCGCCGTTCTCCTCGAAATCGGCCTGGTTGACGTCGTTGTGGTTGTTGGGCAGGATGATCGGCAGGTAGGGGGGCTGCGTGTTGGCCAGCGAGATGATGTTGGCCGCCGTGGCGCCCGGGTAGTTGTATTCCGTGACGCGGGCGCCCAGGTCGACCGAGATCTTCAGCCGCTTGGTGGCATCGACATCGACGTTGGCGCGGAAGTTATAGCGCAGGAACTTGTTGACGTTGTCGGAGTTCGAATGCTTGTAGTTGCCGCCCTGGTTGTAGTAGCTGCCGAGGATGAAATAACGGGCGCGGTCGGTGCCGCCTCGTACCGAAAGGCTGTAATCCTGGAGGATCGACGGTTTGAATGCGTAGTCGAAGTAATCCCAGTTGTAGCCCAGGCCGTCGGAGTTGTCGCCCTTGGCGCGGCGGAAGTTGCTGATCGTCTCCTGGGAGAAGAGCGATGCCGAGCCGGGATCCAGCGAGGGGTTGTCGTTGAGCATCGCCTCGTTGTAGAGGGTCGCATAGCCTGCCGAACCCAGGTAGTCGGGGTAGCGGATCGGTTCGCTGACACCGACCGACGCCTTGAAATCGACGGTCGGCTTTTCACCCTTTCGGCCGCGCTTGGTCGTGACGATGATCACGCCGTTGGCGCCGCGGATACCGTAGGGTGCCGTTGCCGAAGCATCCTTGAGGATCGTGAACGTCTCGATCTCGTCCGGGGAGAGGTAGCTCATGTCGCGCTCGATGCCGTCGACGATCATGATGACGTCCGACTTGCCGTAGGTCGATTTACCGCGAATGTTGAGCTGCGCGGCGTCGTTACCCGGTTCGCCGCCGTTGAACTGGTTGACCAGCAGGCCCGGCATGCGCCCGGCCAGCGCATTGTTGATGTTGGCAGTGGGGGACTGCTTGAGGTCTTTGGTGGTGATCGTCGAGATCGAACCGGTGATGGTCTCCTTCTTCTGTACGTTGTAACCTACCACCACGACCTCTTCGAGCGCCTTGCTGTCCTCGACCATCGTGATGTCGATCCTCGTGCGGTTGTTTACGCCTATCTCCTGCGGGGCATAGCCGATGTAGGAGACCATCAGCGTCGCTTCGGCGTAGGGAACCGTGATCGTATAGCTGCCGTCGGAGTTCGATACGCTGCCCGAGGAGGTGCCTTTGACGACGATGGTCACGCCGATCAGCGGGCTTCCCGCGTCATCCTTGATGATACCCGAGACCTTCAGCTGCGAGGAACGCGCCTGGGTGTCCGGGGCGGCTGCCGTCCTGTCCGGAGAGGCCGTGGCGGCCCCTCCCAGACAAAACAGACACAATATCAGTGTTATAATATGATATTTATTCATAACCGTATTGTATTCTTATTGGGTTTTACTCTCTTGTCGTGATTTTGATTGTCGTTTCCGCGGAGTTGGTTTTGGATGCCTCGTCGCATACGGTCTTCGTATCTTCGACACCCTTTTCCCAGGTTTTCTGGAAGACATAGACCGCTCCGATGCTGGTCGCCTGGTAGAGCGTCGCATCGATCGTGCACTTGCAGGTGCAGTTGGTGATTGTGGTGACCTTGTCATTTTCTATGGCGACGATACCTGCCACGATCGGGCGCCACTTGTCGGTTTTGTGGTTGGCCACTACCGTAATGTTGCCGTAGTTCTCGCAACCGTCGAACACGGCATTGTTGTCACCGGCTACGGCGATACCCGCGATGTCGCGCTCGACGGCCGCCGTGAGGTTACCGCGGTTGATGCAGTTCTTCAGCGTGAAGGCTCCGGCGACCTTGCCGGCGATGCCGCCCATGTAGAAGAGGTCGTAGTCGGCCATCGTGGGGCTGGTCATGTTACCCGTGTTTACACAGTTTTCGATCAGGGCCGGCGACGCCACCTTTTCGGCAATGCCGATCAGACCGCCGACCGATGCCGTCGACGCCGCGATGTCGGCCTCGTTGCGGCAGTTGGTCATCCTGAGCGTATAACCCAGGCCTGCGTCCGATCCGACGCAGCCTACGATACCGCCCGTGCGGCGATATTTCGTGCCGTTGGAGTTGTTGAACATGATCTTGCCCTTGTTGACGCAATTGTCGAATACGCCGTAGCCGGTGGCCAGGATACCGCCCAGCGAGTGGAACTGGTGCCCGGGATCGGCGAAGGTGACGGTGAAGGTGCCTTCGTTGGTGCAGTTGCTGAACGTCCAGTTCGATTTCTCGGCATGGCCGAACAATCCTCCGTATTGGCCGGTGTCGACGGCGCCCGGGAAGTCGAAGCTGAAATTGCCTTTGTTCGTGCAGTTCACGAGCGATCCTTCCGTTTTGTCCGCGGTGCCTGCGACGATGCCGCCGATGAACTCCGTCCGGGCTGTCCCCGTGACGATGAATTCGCCGGTATTGTGGCAATCGGTGTAGACCGAACCGACGTTCGCCAGGCCGACCAGTCCGCCGAGATAACCTGCCGTGGCAACGGTTTTCGCCCCGGAGAAGGACAGTGTGGCCTTGTTGGTGACTTTCGTCAGTGCCGCACCGTCGTTATAGACGGCCAGCGTGCCGGCGACTACGGGGGTGGCTTGCGATACGGACATGCTGCCCGCCAGCGAGAGGTTCTTTATCTCGGCCGCTGCGTCGAGCGTGTGAAACAGGCCGAGTTCCTTCGAATCCTGATCCGCCAGCTTGACGGTGATCGTATTGTTCAGACCGTCGAAAGTCCCTTTGAACGGATTGGCGGCCGAGCCTACGAAGCTGGTTTGGGTAAGGGCGCTCAGATCGATGTCGCTGACAAGGACGATCCTGCCGCCGTTGGTGTAGGCGTCGAGCGGCGCCCCTTCGGTCACCGCGTTGCCGAAGGCTACGAACTCTTCGGGGGTTGAGATGCCCTTCCAGCTCAGGCGGACGCTGAACGATGCCGTGAGCTCTTCCGCCGAAACGGCTGCGAACTCTATCGTGCCCGCACCGGTGCAGTCCGCACCGTCGGCCGGAGCCGTGACTTTGAGCACCGAATTTTTGATGTCGAGTGCGATGTCCCAGCCTTTGAGCGCCGTGATGTCGCACGTGGCTACGTTGGTGACGGTACAGGGGATGTCGCGCTGCTCGCCGAAGGCGAATTTGTAATCGGCCTCGGCAAAGGAGATGATCGGCAACTTGGTCGAGAGTTCGACGGGGATCGACGCACCCTCGCCGGCCGTTCCGCGGACGCTCAGCGGCGTAACCTTGACGCTGCCTTCCATGGCCGGGTCGGCCTCCTCCTGCGTGGGCGCGGTGACGGTCAGCAGACCCGCATCGACATCGGCCGTGTAAGTCCATCCCTTGGGGACGCTTACGTCGAGCGACGCGGTGTTCTCGCTGGTGAATTCGAATTCCATGCTCTTCCCGTAGGAGAAGACATGGGTCTTCGAGGTCGTCTCTTCGTCGAATGTGAGCGTGATGTCGTTTTCCAGAGCGGCTACGGCGAGCGTATAGGTCTCCGTGCGGCCTGCCTGCGACTGTATTTCGATGACCACGTCGCCGCTGGCCTTGGCTCCCAGGTCGGAGGCTGGGGGGGCGGTGACCGAACAGCTCCGCGAGCTGGGGATCACGGTGCATTTCCAGCCTGTGGGCGGGGTGGCCACCGTGTAGGTGACGAATGCACTCTTTAAGGTATAGGTGGCCGTCGTGCCGAACCGCATGCTCTGGAGGCCCTCGATCAGGTTGCCCTCCGTGTCATAGAGTTCGAATACGATCGCACCGTCTTCTGCCTCTACATCCTCGATGCCGCAGGAGCTGCACAGCAATAGCGGTGCGGCAAAAAGCATGTAAATAAGAAAATGAAGAGATTTTCTCATAAATGAAAGTTTTAGGGTTGAATATTTGGATGAATGAATGGTTCGTAAAAGTCCGGTCGTAGTTTTTACTTTGTCATAGGCATCTTTGTATTTTAAAGGTTGGGAAAAAGATATTGAATGAGAAATAAATGAAAATCAAATAGAACTATAATGGATTTCTTATTGTGTTCTTTTGTGTTTATTTCAGAAGAAATTCCGCTTTGTTGTTTGTAAAAGTATGCTTTTGGAAAATGTGTGTCAACAGCATCAAAATGAAATATGAATGCGTATTTCCGACAATGAGCTGGTGGAAAGCATGTTATTTCCGATACCCGGGTGTTATTATATGAATCCCGTATGAATCGCCGGCGCGCGATTTCCGGCTGTCAGACGATCTCCATGATCCGGCGCTCGAATTCGGCGGGCGGGCATTTGGCGGCGTTCCGCAGCCGGTTGCGGTAGGTGTAGACCGTATTTATGGAGATATGCAGAAACTGGGCGATTTCGCTGTTGCCCGTGATGCCCAGCCGGATCACGGCCAGCAGCCGGAATTCAGTGTTGAGGCCGGGCGTTTTCATTTGCTCCCCGTCCCGCAGCAGTGCGTTGGCTTTTTCCACGAAATCGGGATAAAGCGATAGGAATACCCGGTCGAATTCGTGGAAGAACGATTTGTATTCCTGCTCGATGGGCGTAGGCGAGCGCAGCTCACGCAAAAGGCGCTCCTGCCCGAACGAGAGCGCAGTCTTGTAGAGGTGTGTGCGGTGACGTTCTAATTTGTTGATGTAGAACGTGCTGCGTTGCATGTAGTAACGCAGGTATTTGTCTTTGATGGTATTGGCCTGGGAGAGTGCCCGGGTGGCTGTTTCGTGGCGGAGGCTGCTGGCGGCGAGCTGTTCGCTGAGTTCGTGCAGCCGGGCGCAGGTTTGCGCGTGTTGCGTACGCAACTGTTTGATCAGGTGTTTTTGCCTGAAGGCGAGCGAGACGGCCGCCAGTAGAAGAAGTGCGCCCGTTGCGATGGCCGGCAGTGCGGCCTTGCTTTTTCGCGGGCTTCGGATGTGGGTGCCCCCTGCCGTTGCCGGCTCGGGGGCAGCGTTGCTTTTGCCGGCTTGGTCGCCGTTCGGGGCGTAGCGGATTGTTTGCTCCGGCAGGATGTTGCCGGTTCCCGAAATTAAAAGAGGGAAATCCCCCCCCCACGCATTGTGCGGGCGGTAACGTCGTTTTTCGGGACGCAGCAGCAGATCAGAAGGCCGGTAAGCAGAGCGAAATGACGGTTCATGTCTGGTCGAGGGTTAGGTTGTGGTACTACAAATATACATTATAAAATCGAGACTGTACGGGTTGTGCCCGGGCGGCGGCGTTTTTGGTGCTGTCTCAGTATGCCGCCGTCAGCCTTGTTGCTGCGGTAAAGCCGGCCCGGGCCATCGGGGCGCAATTGCAGTCGCCGCTTAGGGCATCCCCGGATGCCTGGTGTGCGGTTGCGTCAGTCACCCGGCCGGAGGCTGTCGCAGGACAAGTACGGCCGGTGGTGCCGACGACGATACCCTGACCGGCCGCGGATGTGCCGTACCCGTTTTGCAGGGCGAACGGCAGGGCGGGCGGTATGGACGGTCTCCTGCTGGGGAGGTAGGCCGAAAGAGTCCGGAATTTCTTTTCCATCGTTTTTAGGCTTTAAGATATGACAAATATATAAGTTTAATTTTAATACAAGTGTTAAAAAGAGATTAAAAGGAAATTTATTTTTGATTATTTGTTGTGTTTATGTTGTTATTTATCTTGCCTTTTATTACTTTTGTCCGCAACGTAGTCGAAGTCCGGTCAACTTCCATCCTCTTTCCATCATTCAATATTAAAGCAAGCAAATATGAAAATCATGCGATTTATCGGAATCGTCTTCGCGCTGTTTTCGGCGGGAAGCCCGTCGGATACGTCGGCGCAGGATTCCGGGAAAAAATACAAGGTCTATATGGTCTCCAATTCCCATCTCGACACGCAGTGGCGGTGGGACGTGAAAGCCACGATCGACGATTACCTATATAATACGGCTGTGCAGAATCTGGCGCTGCTCGAAAAATATCCGCATTACGTGTTCAATTTCGAAGGTGCCGTCAAGTACGAATGGATCAAGGAGTACTATCCGCACCTCTTCGAGCGCATCCGGAAATTCGTAGCCGACGGGCGATGGAACATTTCGGGGGCTTCGTTCGAGGCCAACGACCCGAACATGCCGTCGTCGGAGTCGTTTATCCGCAACATCCTGCTTGCACAGGAGTTTTATAAAAAGGAGTTCGGCATCAAGTCGAAGGATATGTTCCTGCCCGACTGCTTCGGATTCAGCCAGGTCATGCCGACGCTGGGACACCACTGCGGCCTGATCGGTTTCTCGACGCAGAAATTGTCGTGGCGCACCGAGCCGCTTGTCGGCGACTCCAAAACCCCGTTTCCGATCGGGCTCTGGGAAGGGGTCGACGGCGCCCGCATCATGGTGGCGCTCGAGCCGGGACGCTATTCGTGGAACGAGTTTCCCGAAGGGGATCTGAGCGCCAACGAGGAATTGGCCGAAAGCGCCCGGAAGTCGCCTTTCGGCATCGCTTACCGGTACTATGGCAACAAACTGGCGAACGGAGCCGGAGACCACGGCGGCTCGGCCCTGCCCCGCAGCATCCAGCTGCTCGAGGAGGGGATTACGAACGGCAAGGGGCCCGTGCAGCTTGTCAGCGCCACGTCCTCGCAGCTCTACGAGGATTATATGCCCTACGGGAACCATCCGGAACTCCCGGTGTTCGTCGGGGAGATGCCTCTCGACGTCCACGCTCCGGGCTGTTATACCTCCCAGGCCGAGATGAAGCGTTACAACCGCCGTAACGAACAGTTGGCCGATGCCGCCGAGCGTTCGGCCGTGATCGCCGACTGGATGGGAGCCGTACCTTATCCGAAAGAGGCGCTTAACGATGCCTGGAAGCGTTTCCTCTGGCACCAGTTCCACGACGACCTTACGGGAACCAGCATTTGGGAGGCTTATACCTATTCCTGGAACGACGAATTCCTGGCGCAGGGGCAATTCTGCGATGTGATCCTCGCCTCGGCCGGGGCTGCGGCATCCGTAATGGACACCCGCGCGAAGGGAAGTCCGGTACTGGTTTATAACCCCGCCGCTTATTCGCGCAGGAGCCTTGTCGAGGCGACGGTCGACCTGCCTGCGGAGGCCGAAGGGGTGGCCGTTTATGCGCCGGACGGGAAGACCGTTCCTGCGCAGATCGTTGCCCGCGACGGTGCCAGGGCGACCGTGCTGTTTGCCGCCGCGATGGAACCCGTAAGCTATGCGGTATACGACGTGAGGGCCGGCAAGGCCGGCAAGGGCAAGGTGCTCAGGGCTTCGGGCAATACGCTCGAGAACCGGGTCTATAAGGTGACGCTCGATGCCAACGGCGACATCGCCTCGGTCATCGACAAACGCAACGGCCGCGATTTGGTCGAAAAAGGCAGGGCCTTCCGCCTTGCGGTGCTGACCCCCAATGTGTCGAACCGCTATCCGGCATGGGAGATCCACAAGGCGACGCTCGACCAGACACCCGAACCCGTGGATACGGATGTCCGGATCAGCGTGGCGGAGTGCGGCGCCGCACGGGCCTCCCTGAAAGTAGAACGGCGGTACGGCGATTCCCGGCTGGTGCAGTATATCCGCCTGACCGACGGCGGGGACGACGAGCGTATCGATATCGTGGCCGACATTGACTGGAAGACGCCCGACGCCCTGCTCAAGGCCGAATTCCCGATGTCCGTTTCCGCCGAGGAGGCTGTCTACGACATCGGCATCGGCAACCAGCGCCGTCCCACCAACCACCAGCGGGCGCACGAAACATTCGCCCACCATTGGGCAGACCTCTCGGACGGAGACTATGGCATCGCCGTTCTGAACGATTCGAAATACGGCTGGGACAAACCCGCCGACAATACCCTGCGCCTGAGTCTGCTGCATACGCCTTCGACCGAGAAACGCTATGCCGACCAACGGGATCTGGATTTCGGACGCCATACGATGACTTACTCGCTCGTCGGGCACGATGGCGACCATAACCGCGCCGGGGTGGTGGAGAAAGGCGAGCTGCTCAATCAGCCGCTCCTCAGCTTCACGACGCCGAAGCATCCCGGGAAGCTGGGACGCAGGTTCTCTTTTGTCGCGGCTTCGACCCCGCAGATCGCCGTCAAGGCGCTTAAGAAGGCCGAGGACGGCAGCGGTTATATCGTCCGTGTATTCGAGACGACGGGCAGGGAGGTGCGCGGCGCCGAGCTGGCTTTCCCCGTGCGGATCGTTTCGGCCGAGGAGGTGAACGGAATCGAGGAACCGGTCGGGGAGGCACGATTCGAAGGCAACCGGCTGATCGTCGATGCCGGGCGTTTCGCACCCAAGACCTATAAGGTTACGCTGGCGGAGGCTCCCGTGGCCGCCCCCGCGATCGAGAATGCCTTTGTGGATTTTCCTGTAAACCAGAACTCCATTTCGAGCGACGCGTTCAAGTCCGTCGCCAAGGTGGATAAGGAGTGCAACTCCTATGCTGCCGAGCTCATGCCCGAAGTGATCGTCCATGGCGGCATCGAATACCGCCGTGGCGAACCCGACGTGAAAAACGTGCTGAACTGCAGGGAGGCCGTCACGGTCGATTTGCCGCAGGGCGATTATAACAAGGTCTACATCCTCGCATCGTCATCCAGGGGCGACCGCAAGGCCGTATTCGACGTCGACGGCCGCAAGTACGAGGCTGTCGTGCCCTATTACTCGGGCTTCCGCGCCCAGTGGGCCTGGGCCGACAAGACCAAGTCGTTCGTCAAGGATGGAACGATCGCCCATATCGGGAACCACCGGCACAAGATGAACGGCCGGAACGATGCCTATACCTTCACGTACCTTTATAGGCTCGGGTTCGATATCGCCTCCGGAGCCGGAAAGCTGACATTGCCCGAGGATGCCGACATCAATATTTTCGCCATCACGGTCTCCGGGAACCGGATCGACGGTACGCGGTGGGCTTGCGAGCCGCGTGCCCTGCCCGTGATTGAATAACGGAAAGACAGTCTATATGCGATAAGCCCGCTCCGGAACATCCGGAACGGGCTTATTCTCTATCCCTTTTTCAGTAGTCACGCGATCCGTAGCCGGGGATGCGCTATATGGAAACGGCCCTCTGAAATGCGGGCCGGGCGTCATTGCGGACGCGGGGGGGGGCATTTACCGCCCGAAAAATTTTGCGATCCGGGTGGTCGCGGCAGCACCCAGGCGGAACCGTCCCCGGATATTTTCGCTTTGGGGCTGCCGGGCGGGGTTGTGCAGCCATTCGTGGAAGTCGACGTATATGCCTTTATTGATCATGAATTCGAAAGCTGCGTTCTTCAGCCTTTTTTCTTCGTTGTAACCGGACTGGATGTTGGCGATCAGGTCTTCGAACGCGGCAAAATTGTACGGGTTGGAAACTGGGATTTCGGCTGTGTAATGTTGCTTTTTCATAACTTTTATCTTTTTTATAATTGAAGTTTTGTTTCATCAATTCTAAACGACCCAAAGTATTCGGAATCGGCTCCCTGACAGCGTGTGTATGCACTGCAATTTTGCCGGCTTGTCCGGCGGGAAAATGGTCGGTATATGTTGCGTCGAAAATAATCGGTACAGCCTATTTTCGAATCCGGCTGTATTGCCGACAGGGGTGTTCACTGCCGCGATCGTGTCGGCAAAGGTAGGGACAATATGTTGAAATCCAAGCTTTTTGTGATGTTTTTTTGATGCAAAAAATCGAAAAAAACTTGCATCGGATTTTATTATTATATTAATATAATAATACCCTTGCCGGAAGGGGTAAGAATCCGGAGCGATTTTTCATGTCTTTTCGCTTGTTCCGTTATCGGATTAATAATGTTCTGAATTGCATCCTGGTGGAAATGGCTTTATTATTGGAGCGGAAGCCCGGTGCGGAGAATTCGGGACATACGAAATTTTTTCGCCCGATCGGCGGGAAGCCGCCTTAATTTTATACATTTGCAAAATCATGTCTCCTGCATTGCGGATAAAACTTTTTTTCGCCCTTGCGGCGTTGTGCCTCGCCTCTGCGGTAAGGGCGCAGGACGGCGCCTATGCCGTCAGCGGCCGGGTGATCGACCGCCTGACGCGGCAGCCGGTCGCCTATGCCGCCGTAGTGCCCGTCGGGCAGGAACAACGCGGCGCATCGACCGATTCGCTGGGACGCTTCCGCCTCGAGCGGGTGCGGGCGGGTATTTTCCGCCTCTCGGCCTCGTCCGTGGGGTACAAGACCGTCGTCACGCCCGAATACCTCGTTTCGGCCGCCACGCCGTTCATCGAAATCGAAATGGAGGAGGATGCCACGCAGCTCGAAGCCGTGACGGTCGTGCCTTCGCCGTTCCGCGCCACGGCCGAAAGCCCCGTCGGGTTGCAGGTGATCGGGCTGCGGGAGATCGAAAAGAGCCCCGGCGCCAACCGCGACGTTTCGCGCATCGTGCGCTCCTATCCCGGCGTGTCGTTCTCGCCCGTCGGTTATCGCAACGACCTGATCGTACGCGGCGGCGGCCCGTCGGAAAACAAGTTCTACCTGGACGGCATCGAGATCCCCAATATCAACCATTTCGCCACGCAGGGCGCCACGGGCGGCCCCGTGAGCATCGTCAATGCCGACCTGATCCGCGAGATCAGTTTCTACACCGGGGCTTTCCCGGCCGACCGTTCCGGGGCGCTGAGTTCGGTGCTGGATTTCCGGCTGCGGGACGGGAATCCCGAAAAGCAGACCTTCAAGGCGACACTCGGGGCTTCGGAGGTGTCGCTGAGCGGGAGCGGCCATATCGGCGAGAAAACATCCTACCTCTTCTCGCTGCGCCAGTCTTACCTGCAACTGCTGTTCAAGATGATCGGCCTGCCTTTCCTGCCGAACTACATCGACGGGCAGCTGAAGGTCAAGACGCGCCTTTCGGAGCACGACGAGCTGACGGTATTGGGGCTGGCGGGCTTCGACAACATGAAACTCAACCTCGACGAGGAGGGCGAAGACGCCGAGTACCTGCTGAGTTACCTGCCCCGCATCCGCCAGGAGACCTTCACCGTCGGGGCCGCATGGCGCCACTATGCGGGCCGCCATGTGCAGACCGTGTCGCTCGGGCACACCTACCTGAATAACCGCAACCTCAAATACCGCGGTAACGACGACTCTTCGGAGGAGAACCTCACGCTGCGGCTGCGTTCCGTGGAGCAGAAAACCACGCTGCGCGCTGAAAACCGCAGCTATCTGGGCCGCTGGACGGTGCGCGAAGGCGCCGAGCTGAGCTATTCGGGCTATACGAACCGTACCGAGCAACGGCTTTTCACCGATGAGGCGGCGCTCTCGGACTATCGTACCCGGCTGGGGATCGTGGGCTGGGGCCTGTTCGCCGGCGCGGATTATGCCTCGGCGGACAAGCGCTTCACGGCATCGGTCGGCGTGCGTGCCGACGGGGCCGACTATTCCGCGCGCATGGCGAGGTTCTGGCGTCAGCTTTCGCCCCGGGCGTCGGTCTCATACCAGCTCGGCAAAGGGTGGTTGCTGAGCGGAAGCGCCGGGCTTTATTACCAGTTGCCGCCCTATACGGCCCTGGGATTCAAACAGGACGGGGTGCTGGTGAACGAGGCGTTGGACTACCTGCGTGTGGGAATGTTCAGCGTCGGAGGCGGATGGCGCCTGCGCGACCGCCTGGTCGTCTCGGTCGAGGGGTTCTACAAGAAATACGGGAATATCCCGCTTTCCGTCTCGGACGGCATCCCGCTCTCGTGCAAAGGCGACGACTATGGCGTGGTCGGCAACGAAGCGCTGCGCCCGACGGCCGTCGGGCGGTCGTACGGCATCGAGGCGATGGCGCGCTGGCAGATACCCGGGAGGGTCAACCTCGTCGGTTCGGTGACCCTGTTCCGCAGTGAGTACCGTGCCGATGCCGCCTCGGAGTATATCGTATCGGCCTGGGACAGCCGTTTCGTGGCGAACCTCAGCGGTACGTACGACCTGCCGCGCAATTGGAGCGTCGGGGCGCGCCTGAGCGCCGTGGGCGGGACGCCCTATACGCCCTACGATGTCGAAAAATCGTCGTTGGTCGAAGCCTGGGACGCCCAGGGGCGCCCGTACTATGACTATGGGCGTTACAACGACGGGCGGCTCGACGCCTTTGCGCAGGTAGACCTGCGTATCGACAAAACCTTCTATTTCCGCCGCTGTATGCTCGGCCTTTACATCGACCTGCAGAACGTGACGGGCAGCAAACTCCGCCGTCCCGACGTACTGATGTCGACGGGCGTGGTGGAGAACCCCCAGGCCCCGGCGGCGGAACAGCGTTACCGCATGAAGTATATTGGGCAGCAGAGCGGGTCGCTTATCCCTACGCTGGGGATCACCGTTGAGTTTTAGAGGGTACGGGGGCGTGTCTTTGGGCGATATTCCGGAGCCGGGGCGATAACCGGGGCAGGGAAGCCGACATGCCGCAGCGGCAGGCAGGGAGGTGTCGGGAGAAAAATACGGAACCGCAGGGGTAGGCATCTCCGGCCCCTGCGGTTCCGTGCGATCCGGGGCGTGCCGGTGGCTATTTCCCGGTGCCCGGGGTATTCGTGCCGCCCCTGCGATCCATTGCGAAGCTGATGATGAACGGCATGGAGAGGAAGACGAGCGTGCCGACGGCTACCAGCCACGTGTAGGTGGCCGGGCTGCCTACGGGCAGCTGCGACGGCGGGAAGAAGGTGACGATGAACGAGAAGAGCACGGCGAGGAACCCGATGCCCCCGACGGCCCACATGCCGGCGTTCCCGCCCGGGACGCGGTAGCTGCGGGTGAGGCCGGGCTGCGTGTAGCGCAGGCGGATGCCCGCAGCGTACATCATCATATACATCACCAGGTAGAGCCCTACGGTCAGTGCGCTCAGCAGGAAGAACGCCACGCTCACGTCGTCCATGACGATGTAGAGCGACGAGAGCAGCGTGACGATGCAGCCCTGTATGACGAGGATGTTGACCTGCACGCCGTTTTTGTTGGTCTTTTGCAGGAAACAGGGCAGTACACCCTCCTGGGCCGTCCACAGCAGGCCGCGGCTCGGGCCCGAAATCCACGACATGACGCCTGCCAGTGCGCCGAATGCCACGAGCAGCCCCATGACGTTCGAGAGCCAGCCGACATGGTAGTGGTCGAAGACGATCTGGAACGTGGTGAACAGCCCCGACTGGAGGTTGATCTGGTCGTAGGGGGTGATGATCGCCACGGCCAGCGCACCCAGCGTGAAGAGCCCGAACGAGATCAGCGCCGCCAGGAACATGGCGCGCGGGAACTGGGTCTGCGGCTTGTCGAGCTCCGGGGCATGCACGGCGTGTACTTCGACGCCGGCGAAGAGCAACAGTATCCCGGCCAGGAATGCGATGTCGCTCATGCCCGTGATGTGCGGAAAGAGGCGCGGATGCACGTGGTGCGCCGCGTCGATATTGACGACCTGGCTGACGGTGTCGGGGATGTGTTCCAGTGCGACGGAATTGCCGCCGATCATCCAGACGACCGCCATGACGATTACGACGATGCCGGGAAGCACCGTGCCGATCAGAAATCCTTTGCTCGTAATGCCCGATATGGCCGAGGTGCCGCGCAGCGTGACCAGCGTGGCGCACCAGTACATGGCGATCGAGAAAAGCCCCACGAAAAGCCCGTTCTGGGCGAGGCCGGGCATTCCGATCATGTAGGCGATGGATGCCGCGGCGAAGCCGAGTACGGTGGGATACCAGACGACGTTCTGTATCCATTGCAGGAAGATGGCCGTGAAGCCCATGTGTTTGTTGAAGGCCTCTTTGACCCATGTGTAGACGCCGCCGCCCTTCGAGGCGAAGGCGCTTCCCAGTTCGGCACCTACCAGCGCCGCCGGGATCAGGAACAGGAACGTGGCGAAAAAGATGTAGAAGAACATGGTCAGCTCCTCCTGCGCCATCATCGGAAGCCCGCGCAGACTGATGACAGCCGCCGCGGTCATCAGCGCGAGCTGCGTCGTGGTGATATTTTTACGTTTTGCCATGATGTGGAATTGTGTTTTACAACTGGCCGTCAATCAGTTTCTGTGCCGCAACGCGGCCGGGCTGATGTTTTTTCGGGCGTGTGCATGGTTTATGCGGGCGTTTCCGCGCCCCGCGGGCTCCTCTGCGCCTGCGTGTTGACCGCCTGCGGACGGGGCGCAAAAAAACAGCAGGGAATCTCACGATTGCCTGCTGCCTTCCGGAGGATTGCCCTCCTGAAACTACTAACCCAAACTTAAATAAATGAAGAAACCTCACTGCGGTTGCTGTTCCGCAGTTACCCGGTATGTTGCAAATCCCGTGCCGCGGCGCCGTGTCGGAAAGGCGTTTGTGTGTGCGGCGGGGGTGCGGCCTATGATACATGCCGGCGGGAAAGGGCATAAACAACCGCAGGATGTCCCCACGGACATCCTGCGTGTGCTGTTTCCGGTAATCCCGGGTTGTGGCAAGGGGATTATTTCTACTTGCGTTTGTCCCTCATCTCCACGGCGCCTTCGTAAGTGCCGCTGACCTTGCGGCCTTTGTCGGTCGTAAAGTCGAGTACGAAGCGGTAGTTGGTGCCGACCTTCGTGACTGTCACCGTGCCGGACGTGATGAATCCGTAAACCGATTCGTTGGAGGCGTTGCGTTCCTCGCAATAGGTTCCCATGGCTAGCATGGAGTCCATGAACTCTATCTGCTCGCCCGGTGCGTAGGTGCCCGGCGTGCCTGTGTCGGACACCGTGTAGGTTCCTTCCTGGAGTACCATTTCTTCGGAAAGTGCGGTCGTCAGGTAGAGCGATACCATATGCCCGGCCCCTATGAGGTAGTCGTAATCGTCGTTGACCGTCGGCTGGACATCGTAGAGGTTTACGACGCAGTCGTTTGCCGTGCCGGCATCGTTGTTATAGTATTTAGCCAGTGCGCGGATGAAAGTTGCGTTCGTGACGTCGTTTTCGAGGTCGGGCAGGGGCTCGATTTTGACGGCTGTCTTGTCCTCGATCGTAATCGGGCCGGTGTAGCTGGCCGTGAACTCTTTGTCGTCGGTCGTGGTCAGCGTGGCCTTGACCGTAAAGGTCGAGCCGGACTTTGTCACAGCGATCGTTCCGGCCTTGAATTCCACTTTCGTGATATTCCCCTTGCCGTCGTTGACCATGCAGTAGGTCTTGGCCGGGTGGAATGTCGAAATGGATTTGTCGGTGGCATATTTGTAGGTGCGATCCGGCAGGACGATGTTATTCATATTCGTGGGGGCAAATTGATAGAGGTTCAGGCTCATGGTACGCCCGGCTCCGATGGTCGCATACACTCCGTCGGCACCTACGGCCTCGCCGTCGGCCAATATGACGAGGTATTCACCGTATCGGCCACCTTCGGGAATACCATAATAGCCGCCGGCTACCTGGCGGTCGAAGACGGCCGGGCCGCTCAAATCCTTGTCGGTGGCCATTTCGATCGACTTGACTTCGGAATAGACCTCTTTGTTGGATGCTGCGACGGCGATGACATAGGTGGTGCCGTCTTTCAGGTTGTCTACGGTGATCTCCCCGGCCTGTGCGATGGCTGTACCGTCGGTGAGGATTTTTTCGGCCGTCGGGACGGGCGTGCCGTCCGCTTTTTCGAGGCATACGTAGGCGGCCTTCTCCGTGTCGGCGAGGCCTACCGTAAAGGTGAGTGTCGTCGGGGCTGTGGCTCCCGCTGTCAGCGTCACCACGGGCGTCGGCGTTCCGGTTGCCATCACGATGCTGTTGACTTCCGAGTAGATCCCGGTGTTGGTGACGGCAGCCGCAATGACATACGTGGTGGAGGGTTTCAGGTTTTCGACAAGGATGTCGCCCGTCTGTGCGATGGCTTTGCCGTCACGCAGTATCTCCTCGGCCGTGGGAAGGGTCAGCCCCTCGGTCTTTTCGAGGCAGACATAGGCTGCGGTTTCTGGGTCGGTCAGGGCGGCGTTGAACGTAAGAGTCGTTGTGGTGGACTGGCCCGGTGTCAGGACGACCGCGGGATGTACGCCGGGTGCCGAGGTGGTGTGCTCGATCGAGCTGACCTTGCCGTTGATGTTGCCTTTCAGGGCGACGGCGGAGAGGCGGTAGGCCGTGTTGGGTTCGAGGCCGGCGATCTCGACGACGCCCGATGCGCTTACGGACTGGCCTTCGGCGATGATCGTCGCTGCCGCAGGCACGGCTTCGGACGCCTTGGTGCAGATGTAGCTGCATTTGTCCGCATCCTTGAGTGTGAGCGTGAATTTCAGCGCGTTGAATGCGGCGTCGCCGATGGCGATCGTAACGGTCGGGTCAGGATTTCCCCCCCCCCTCGTTTTTGTCGTCGCATGAGCTTAGCAGACCGGAGCACAGCACCAACAGTGCCGTTCCCCATGACAGGAAAGATTTGATCATAGTGGTTAAACTTTGGAAATTAGTGGGTTAATACTGTTGTTCGGGCGCAGGGCCGGTCGTCTTTGGATATTCAATCGGGTTTACGGGGCGGCCGTGCAATATGTGACGGGATAAAAATAACCTTTCTGCCAATAAAATCCAAATTTTTTTTATCCGTCTTGCCTGAAAGTGCGATAAATCGGGGGTGAGGGTGCCGGAGTGAACGGGTGGAGGACAATATATAACAAGACAGCAGGGAATCTCACGATTGCCTGCTGCCCTTGGAGGATTGCCCTCCTAAAACTACTAACCCAAACTTAAATAAATGAAGAAACCTCACTGCGGTTGCTGTCCGCAGTTGACTATCCTCTCGCAAAACGTATGCCAAAGACAAAGGCCCGGAACATGATTCCGGGCCTTGCGCCGTTGCGGGGTATTACTGCGCCCCTGCGGGATATTTTCCGTAAGGGTTACCGGAAGATGCCCGTGTAGGTCGAGGGCGAGAGGGCGCGCAGCTCCTCTTTCACGGCCTCGGCCACGTCGAGCGTCTCGATGAACGCGGCGATCGACTCGTGCGTGATATGAGCGTTGGTGCGGGTCAGGGCCTTGAGCGCCTCGTAGGGCTTGGGATAACCTTCGCGGCGCAGGATGGTCTGGATGCCTTCGGCCACCACGGCCCAGTTGTTCTCCAGGTCGCGCTCGAGGGCTTCGCGGTTGAGGATTACCTTGTTCAGCCCCTTCATCAGCGAGCGGAGCGCGATGGCCGCATGGGCAATGGGGACGCCGATGTTACGCAGCACGGTCGAATCTGTCAGGTCGCGTTGCAGGCGCGAAACGGGGAGCTTCGACGCGAGGTGTCCGAAGAGGGCGTTGGCGATGCCGAAGTTGCCCTCGGCGTTCTCGAAGTCGATCGGATTGACTTTGTGCGGCATGGCGCTCGATCCGACCTCGCCGGCCTTGATCTGCTGTTTGAAGTATTCCATCGAAATATACGTCCACATGTCGCGGCAGAGGTCGATGAGGATGGTGTCGATGCGCTTCATGTTGTCGAAGATCGCGGCCAAGTTGTCGTAATGTTCGATCTGCGTGGTATATTGCGAGCGGCAGAGCCCCAGCGTTTCGCCCACGAATTTGTTGGCGAAGGCTACCCAGTCGTACTGCGGGTAGGCTGCCCGGTGGGCGTTGAAGTTGCCTGTTGCGCCGCCGAATTTGGCGGGCACTGCGATGTCGTGCAGCATGGCGAGCTGTTTCTCCACGCGTTCGACAAAGACCATGAACTCCTTGCCCAGCGTCGTGGGGGAGGCCGGCTGGCCGTGGGTGCGGGCCAGCATCGGCACGTCGCGCCATTCGTCGGCGAAGGCGGCCAGTTTGTCGCGCACCTCTTCGACGGCCGGGTAGTAAACCCCTGCCATAGCGTCCTTGAGCGAGAGCGGGATGGCCGTGTTGTTGATGTCCTGCGAGGTGAGGCCGAAATGTACGAATTCCTTGTAAGCCCCCAGTCCGAGGCTGTCCATTTTTTCCTTGATGATGTACTCTATGGCTTTGACGTCGTGGTTGGTGACCGATTCGATCTCCTTCACGCGCTCGGCGTCGGCCGGTGCGAAATCGAGGTACAGGGCGCGCAGGGCTGCGAATTTCGTATGGTCGATGTCCGCCAGCTGGGGCAGCGGCAACTCGCACAGCGCGATGAAATACTCCACTTCGACGCGGATGCGGTAGCGGATGAGCGCCTGTTCTGAAAAATAATCGGCTAATTTCCCCGTTGTATTACGGTAGCGGCCATCGACGGGAGGAGATGGCGGTAAGGCTGTTGAGCGGATTGGAGATTCATGGATTTAATTGTATGGTTTTATTTAATACGCCACTGGCATCGGGACTTCGCCTGCGCCCGGCAATGACCGATTTTTTCCCGACCTTTTTGGCGGATATCGGTGCCCGCCGGCAAAGTTCCGGCACCAAATTTACGACATTTAATTGAAATACGCATAATTTTCCCTACCTTTGTAGGGTTGTAAACCGAAAATGCAATGAATTTTCTGACAGCGATCATAGATGGCCTGGTGAGGTTCGTGCAGCGCAATCCGCTGACGACCCTGGTCATCCTCATCCTGGCTATCGGCGCCCCGGCGCTGCTCAGGGGGATCGCACTTTTTTTTCTCTATTTCATTATGGGAGTCATCGTATTGGTAGTAGCGGCGATCCTGCTGTTCCGCTGGCGCGTCTATAAAATGCGCCGCCGGATGGAAGAACAGTTCGGCGAAGGAAACTTCGGCGCTCAGGGCTTCGGCTCCCGGAGGATCCGGCGGTCCTGCCGGCAATGCCCGCGAAGGCGAAATCCATATCCGCAAAACGAAAGGTGCCGGTGAAAAACGCGTCCGCAAGGACGTGGGCGACTACATCGAATTCGAAGAAGTCCCCGCAACAGAAACCGACAAAAACGACCCGGACAAGCAGTAAAAAACGTTATGCTGAAAATCTTCGAACTGATCGGCCGTTACTTCATGCTGATGGGAAAGGTCTTCTCCCGTCCGGAGAAGGCTGCCATCTACCGCCGGCGCATCATTTACGAAATGGAGTCCCTGGGAATCGACTCGATCGGCCTGACGGCGATCATCTCCGTTTTCATCGGTGCGGTCATCACGCTCCAGATGTCGATCAACCTCGAATCGCCGTTCATCCCCAAATACATCATCGGCTACGCCACGCGCGAGACGATGATCCTCGAGTTCTCGTCGACGGTCGTGGCGCTGATTCTGGCCGGCAAGGTAGGTTCGAGCATCGCTTCCGGAGATCGGCACGATGCGCATTACCGAACAGATCGACGCGCTGGAGATCATGGGCGTCAATTCGGCGTCGTACCTGATCCTGCCGAAGATCGTCGCCGCGTGCTTTTCTTCCCCTTCCTGGCGATCCTGAGTATCCTGATCGGTATTGCAGGCGGCTACCTGATTTCAGCGCTGACGGGCATCATGATTCCCGACGACTACGTGCAGGGCCTGCTATACGACTTCCGACCCTACTCGATCACCTACACACTTATCAAGATGGCCGTTTTCGCCTTCATCATCACCTCGATTTCGGCCTTCTACGGCTACTACGCCAAGGGCAACTCGCTCGAAGTGGGGGCCGCCTCGACCAAGGCGGTCGTGGCCAGCTCGATCGTCATCATGATCTTCAACTTGATTCTCACCCAAATCCTGCTTATATGATCAAGGCAGACCATATCTCGAAATCCTTCGACGGACGCGTCGTTCTCGACGACGTCAGCGTCGAATTCGACACCGGCACGACCAACCTGGTGATCGGCAAGAGCGGCTCGGGCAAGACGGTGCTGCTCAAATGTCTGGTGGGCCTGCACGAAGTCGATTCCGGCAGTATCTGGTACGACGACATCGACTTCACGGCCCTCGGATTCAAGGAGCGAAAGGCGATCCGCCGCGATATCGGCATGCTCTTCCAGGGCGGGGCGCTGCTCGACTCCTCGACCGTCGAGGAGAACGTCAAGCTTCCGCTCGACCTCTTCACCGAGCAAAGCGAAAAGGAGAAGATGGAACGGGTCAATTTCTGCCTCCAGCGCGTGCGGCTCAACGGAGCCAATCACCTCTACCCCGCAGAACTGTCGGGCGGTATGATCAAGCGTGCGGCTATCGCCCGGGCCATCGTACTGAATCCCAAATACCTCTTCTGCGACGAACCCAACTCGGGCCTCGACCCCCAGACTTCGATCGTGATCGACAACCTGATCCACGAGATCACCCAGGAATACGGCATCACCACGATCATCAACACCCACGATATGAATTCGGTCATGGAGATCGGCGAGAAGATCGTCTATATCCACGAAGGACGCAAGTGGTGGGAAGGAACCAAAGAGGAAATTCTGCACGCCCGCAACAGAGAGCTGAACGATTTCGTCTTCGCTTCGGCCATGGCCAAACGAGCCAAACAGATGACTCCCGACGGAGAATAACGAACTGATACGCCTGACGATCGGAAGGCCGGAAAGTTTTCCGGCCTTCCGCCGTATTCTGGCGAAATATTTGCGAGTATATTTGTTTATAAAGGATAAAGTGTATAATTTTGTTCTTCCGAAAGGGAAAATCGACAACGAATATTTACCTAAAATAAAATACGTCATGTCAAAGATCAAAGTTGGTATCAACGGTTTCGGTCGCATCGGCCGGTTGGTATTCCGGGCTGCCTGCACCCACGCAGACACTATCGAAGTAGTAGGCATCAACGACCTCATTCCGGTCGATTATATGGCCTACATGCTCAAATACGACTCGGTACACGGTCGTTTCGACGGTACGGTCGAGGTAAAGGGCGACAAGCTGGTGGTTAACGGACACGAGATCCGCGTAACCGCAGAGAAAGATCCCGCGAACCTCAAGTGGAACGAAGTAGGCGCAGAATACATCGTTGAATCGACCGGTCTGTTCCTGACCCGCGAAAAGTCGGAGGCCCACCTGAAGGCCGGCGCCAAATACGTCGTTATGTCGGCCCCCTCGAAAGACGACACCCCGATGTTCGTATGCGGCGTGAACACCGACAGCTACGCCGGCCAGAAGATCGTTTCGAATGCATCGTGCACCACGAACTGCCTCGCTCCGTTGGCTAAGGTCATCAACGACAACTTCGGCATCGTCGAAGGTCTGATGACTACCGTACACGCTACCACCGCAACGCAGAAGACCGTAGACGGCCCCTCGATGAAGGACTGGCGCGGCGGCCGTGCTGCCGATCGGCAACATCATCCCCTCGTCGACGGGTGCAGCCAAGGCCGTAGGCAAGGTGATCCCCGCGCTGAACAGGCAAACTGACCGGTATGGCATTCCGCGTTCCGACGCTCGACGTTTCGGTCGTAGACCTGACCTGCGTCTGGAGAAGGCAGCGACGTACGACGAGGTGAAAGCCGCCGTTAAACACGCTTCGGAGAACGAGTTCAAGGGTATCCTGGAGTACACCGAGGACGACGTGGTTTCGACCGACTTCACGAGTGACGCCCGTACCTCGATCTTCGACGCCAAGGCCGGTATCGCACTCAACCCGCTTCGTGAAGCTCGTGGCTTGGTATGACAACGAGTGGGGCTATTCGAACAAGATCATTATGCTGATCGGTAAGATGGCCGCATACAACAACAAATAATCGTAAGCCGTCGCTATAATGGAAGAAGGAACCCGTGTGGGTTCCTTCTTTTTTTGTGGCTGCAACAGGTAGGACGGCGGGTGTTGTCCCGGGATGCCCGCTACCGGGCTTCGGAATCCACGCGCATCTCGATCGAGGCGCCCGACCACTGGTTGATGAGGCGTTTCTCCGCGCGGAGCCGCCGTCCGCCGTATGCGATGCGGATTTCGACTTCGAAGGGTGTCGTGTCGCCGATGTCGTTGCCGGCCGGCAGCGTATGGGGTACGATATAGATGTAGAGCAGAAGGTGGTCGCACGGCCCGGTTTCGAGACTTGCGCGGCCGCCGCCGGGATTCCCGGCGGGCTTTTCCCGCAGGTTCGAGCCGACGTCGGCGACATGTGCCTCGGTCGATGCGAAGCCGGTGCGGTTGCCCGCCGTGTCGAAGCAGCCGCACATCAGCGCGACGTTGTAGCGCCACCAGCCTTCGTAGCGGCTCGAAATCTCGATTGTGAATCCCTCTTTTGTTGCCATACGGTGCAAATATAACGATTTTTGCCGAAGATGGAATCCGCGGCCGGAATTTCCGGAGCCTGTGCCGTGCCTCTTCTGCGGGTGGGCGACCGGATATCCGGGAGTGCGGGGATGCTAAAACTCTGCATTTTCTTTGCAAATGTCTTATATTTTCGTAACTTTGTGCCCTAAATGCGCTCCTATGGAGGAAACAAAAAGATATACGATTGCTTACAGGGGGCTCAGGAGCGGCCTGCACGACTTCCATTTCAAGGTCGACGGCGGGTTGTTCAGGGCTTTCGGCAGTACGGAAATCAAGGACGGGGACTGCGATGTCTCGGTCGCCCTGGAGCGCGGCGAGTCGATGCTTACGCTCGATGTTAACGTGGACGGGAGTGTCGTCGTGGAGTGCGACCGCTGCCTGGAAGACTGCAATGTGCCAATCCATTACGAGGGGCAGTTGCTGGTGAAATTCTCGGACGAGGTGCATGAGTACGACGGCGAAGTCATATGGCTGCTGCCGATGGAGGACGAAGTCGACCTGACGCAGTACATCTACGAAAGTATCGTGCTGGCGCTGCCTTACCAGCGGGTGCATCCCGACGGGGAGTGCAATCCCGACATGCTGGAACGTTTCCGCATCGTTTCCGACGAGGAGTTCGGCCGTCTCGAAGACAGGATCGAGGCCGAGGGCCGCAACGAGGGCGAATGGGCCAAGCTGGCCGCGCTCAAGGAACAGATGGAGGCCGACGGGACGCAAACAGAACAAAAGGAATAAGCCCGGCAAACAACAGATGGAGCAGGAAGAAAAAGACAGGAAATACGTTAAACTTATAATTTATATTGTAAAATGGCACATCCTAAACACAAAGTCTCGTCGACGCGACGCGATAAGAGAAGAACTCACTACAAGGCTGTCGTTCCGACGGTCGTCACCTGCTCGAACTGCGGCGCAGCTACGTTTATCACCGCGTATGCCCCGAATGCGGGTTCTATCGCGGAAAGCTGGCGATCGAGAAAAAGGCTGCCGAATAAATCGGCAGGGTTAAAGAGTGCATCCGCGAGGCTGCCCTCTTTTTAATTTATGCAAGCACCTGTCTTTGTGTGTGCGGCCGTCCGGCCTGTGACCGGATGCCGGCAGGGAGGGGCGGGACGTGAAGTTTAACCAAATCGCACGATTATGTTAAAGATTGGTGTAGATGCCATGGGAGGTGATTATGCGCCCGAGGCTGCGGTCAAAGGGGCTGTCATGGCACTCGATGCGATCGGGCCCGACAGCCGTATCGTATTGTTCGGCGACGAGGCGAGGGTCAGGGCCGTGCTCGCGGGCGAAGGCTGTCCTGCCGACCGGTTCGATATCGTTGCCACCACCGAGGTGATCGAAATGGGCGACCATCCCGCCAAGGCGTTCCAGGCCAAGGCCGATTCCAGCATCACGGTGGGCTTCGGTTACCTGGCCAAAGGGGCCATAGACGGTTTTGCCAGTGCCGGCAGCACGGGCGCCATGATGGTCGGGTCGATGTACGCCGTGAAACCGATCGAGGGGGTTATCCGTCCCACGATCTCATCCATCATTCCTACGGTGACGGGGCATCCCGCGCTGTTGCTGGACGTGGGATTGAACGTAGACTGCAAACCCGAGGTGCTGGCGCAGTACGGGCTGATAGGCTCGATTTATGCCGAAGCCGTGCTCGGGATCCGAAAACCCCGTGTAGCCGTGCTCAACATCGGCGAGGAGGAGACCAAGGGCAATACGCAGTCCAAGGCCACGTACGAGTTGCTGAAGGCCGACGACCGCATCGATTTCGTGGGTAACGTCGAGGCGTCGTACCTCTTCACGGGCAAGGTCGCAGACGTGGTCGTCTGCGACGGTTTCGTGGGCAATACGGTACTGAAGATGGCCGAGGGCCTCTACCACATCAACAAGAAACTCGGCGGCGGAAACGCTTTCTGGGACGCGATGAATTACGAGAACGTGGGCGGTACGCCCGTGCTCGGCGTCAATGCGCCTGTGGTCATCGGCCATGGTATCTCATCGCCCAAGGCGATCAGGAGCATGATCCTTTCGGCCGAGCGGTGCATTACGGCGGATCTGACCGCCAAGTTGCAGCGCGCTTTCAAAAATTAATAATCATTAGGTAAAGAAAAGTTAATGGGCAAGATAACAGCAGCAATTACCGGTGTGGGTCTATATCTCCCCGATTATATCCTCACCAACGAAGAATTAAGCACCATGGTCGACACGTCCGACGAGTGGATCATGTCGCATATCGGCGTCAAGACGCGCCATATCCTCAAGGGCGAAGGCGTCGGCACTTCCTATATGGGTGCCCGCGCGGTCATCAACCTGCTGGACAAGGCGGGCGTAGACCCGATGGAGGTGGATCTGGTGATCTGCGCCACGGTGACGCCCCGATATGTTCTTCCCTTCGACGGGTAATCTGATCGCCGACCAGGCGGGTTGCAAAAACGCTTTCGCGTACGATGTTTCGGCGGCTTGCAGCGGTTTTCTCTTCGCACTGACGACAGGTGCCAAGTTCATCGAGTCGGGATCGTGCAAGAAGGTGGTCGTGGTCGGTGCCGACAAGATGTCGACCATCAAATGAGGTAATGATTTGGCAACCCTGTCTATTTCTACGTTCTGCTGTGAGTTGCTGTCAATGTCTCTCGTCTTGGTACAAAAGTAGCAATAAAAATCGGATACACATCAAAATGTCCCATGATTTTTATCACAGGACGTTTTTTATCTTCGCTGAATAATCCGGTTTAACCGTTACTTCTATTTTCGGCAAGTTGCGGGCTATGATTGCTGAAATTTATACTTTAATCCATACTCTTCCAACTTGCTATACAGCGTTGTACGTCCGATTCCGAGCAATTCGGCGGCAACCTTGCGGTTTCCGTTTGCCTGCTTCAACGCGCGTAAGATGCGTTCCTTGTCCTCCGCATCGTTTCGCAAGGCGAAGCTGACAGGTGAGGTCGGTTTCGTTACGGCAAGTTCCAGATGCTCTTTCATGACAACTCCCGTCTGTGCCTGCAACACCGCGCCCATTATCTTCTGCCGAAGCTCACGGACATTACCCGGCCACGGATGGGTCAGCAATGTCTTACGGGCTTCCGCATCGAGCCCAGTCACGCTACATTCCAATTCATTGTTGGCAATCTCACGGAAGAACTCCGCCAACGGCATGATGTCCTCCTGACAGTCACGCAAGGGCGGAACAGTTATCTCGAAGTCGTGCAAACGGTACAGCAAATCCTGTCGGAAACGTTTTTCAATGACCGCTTTCTCCAGATCCTCGTTGGTGGCGGCGATGATGCGGACATTGAAGCTCTTGTCCGTCTTGTCACCTATAGGGCGGTATCTCCGTTCCTGTATGGCACGGAGTAACATCTGCTGGGTTTCCAATGCGAGATTGCCTACCTCATCCAAGAACAATGTGCCACCCTCTGCCTCATTGAAGTATCCTTTCTTTGTGCTGTCCGCACCCGTAAACGCGCCTTTGACATGTCCGAAGAATGCCGAGGGCGGCGCAAGGTCTTTGGAGAGTGAACCGCAGTCCACAGGCACAAACGGTTTCCCTGCCCTTTTGCTCTTATCATGCAGATGGTGGGCGATATGCTCCTTGCCCGTGCCGTTCTCTCCGAATATCAGCACGCTCATATCAGTAGGGGCAACTAATCTTATCTGTTGCATGATTTTCTGAAAGGCGGAACTGTCACGGGCAAAAACGGGCATACGATTTCGTCCGATACTCCGTTCTTTCAGGATGGTATGAAGCAGAGGCATAAGTTTATCCTCCACAAGCTGCTTGGGGATATAGTCCAGCGAGCCGAGTTTCATACTTTCGACTGCCGTATGCACTTCGGCATAGTTGGTCATGATGATTAACGGTTGTGTCATGCCTTCCTTGCGCATCCATCGTAATAGGTCGATGCCGTCACCGTCGGGTAGTCGTAGGTCAGAAACCACGATGTCCCCGTCTGAGGCTTGTTGCAGAAGTTTCTTCGCGGTCGAGAGGTGGTAAGCCTGCACGGTACGGAATCCTTCCCGTGCCAGCAGGTTGCAGACAAACTCGCAATACACGATATTGTCCTCCACCACGATGATTCTTGTTTTATCCATTTTCGTATTTTTCCTTTCTTCTTTTGCCTGCCGGATAATTTCAGCACCTTTATCCAGCACAGCCGGTCACCGCTTTGCATATCGCTTCGTCATCTGGAGTGGCACTTCCATGAAGTTGGGCGTAAAGTTCCCTCAATGGCTGGTCGGCACGGAGAATCTGCCATGAACTTCGCAGATGGTGTGTAAGTGTGTCCAGTTCTTGGAGGTCTTTACGCTGTTCTGCATCCTTGACCGCCTGCATTTCCTTTTCGGTTTCCGCTATCAGTTTGTCCAGCATGACGGATTCATTGCCATAAGATAGCAGAGTCTTTTCATCGCTGTTTATCCGCCATCAGTTCGGATATGACCGCCTGGCAAATTCGCCCTTTTCGGTTTCCGCTATCAGTTTGTCCAGCATGACGGATTCATTGCCATAAGATAGCAGAGTGGAAAAATCCGGCTTTTCATCCAATATGGAGAAGTACCTCGTCATTGTCGATGGCAATCACATCATGCGCATTTTATCCGTAATTGTCCAGTCAGGCTTCTGCATATGGACCGTGAATAGTTCCACGGCTTGAACCGGTATCTTCAACGATAAGTTTCAGCAAACCGTTATCATAATCCGCTGCCAATGATACACTACCGTTATCCGTGAACTTGATGGCGTTTGACAACAAGTTGTTGCCGATTTGCAGGATACGTTCCTTGTCGGTCAAAACCACCGCATCGGTGTGGCTCTCCACTATCAAAGTCAGCCCCTTGTTCATGGCAATGGGCATGAACTCCGTTTCAAGAATATGCGTGATTGCGGAAATCCTGCAAGGGGAAAGGTTGGGTTGCTCCTTGCCGTTGTCCAGACGGAAGAAATCCAGCAGCGTGTTGAGCATCTCCCGCATACGCTCGGAAGATTGCCGGATATTATCCACATACATGGTGCTTTTATCCGCGCTACAACTTTTCTGCATCAGTCCGGCATAGCCTCATTTTGTCAATCGTATTTTTTCGTGGTAGAAGTAGTTTACGATGACAGGTTTGCCTTTTTCCGAGCGTCCGTATGGCAGATCGTTTATACGATACGGGAAGCCCTGCTCCTTGGCGTAATTTGAAATGTCCTGCTCCAATGCCTGCCAGTATTCAAGCCTTTTTTTATTGTAAATTTCCTCGTAAAGCGGTATGAGGTCAGGATACTTCTCACGGATATACGTCATTATCCCGCCTTTGAACTGCCCGCGTAAATTCAGGTTTTCAAGCCAGATTAAATCAGCATAATCTTTTACCTCCTCTATTATTGCCTTCACGTCTGTTATTCTGGGGAATATGGGCGAGACGAAGCATACGGTGCGGATACCTGCCTCGTATGTCTGACGCATCGCTTTCAGACGGCGTTCAATGCTTACGGCGTTGTCCATATCTGCGCAGAACTGCTCGTCGAGCGTATTGACAGACCATGACACAGTCACTTTGGGAAAACTCTTCAACAGGTCGAGATCGCGAAGGACAAGATCGGACTTTGTGCATATCATAATCTCGGCATCGCTTCCTCGCAGCTCTTCGAGCAGCCTTCGGGTACGGTGGAATTCTTCTTCATACGGATTGTAACCGTCCGTCACAGACCCTATTACAACACGTTCACCGTCGTATTTATGAGGATTCGTTATCGGCTTCCAGTTTTTTACATCTAAAAACGTACCCCACGGCTCGGTGTGCCCGGTGAACCGTTTCATGAACGATGCGTAGCAATACCTGCAGGCGTGGGGACACCCTACATAAGGGTTGACCGAATATCCTCCCACCGGCAGAGAGGATTTGGTCATTACACTCTTTACATCTATTTCCTTTATTGTATCCATATTCATTGTATTCGTCTGGTAAATTGTTCCGGCAATTCCTGAATCATTCTTTCGTCGCCCATAATCGGCAGCAAATCCTCTTTCATGAACACCGGTATGCCATGAGCCTTTGCCTGTTCTGCAATGCTAAGCACCCATTCGGGGCGCGAATATGACTTTCCTTTTCGGTTTCCGGTCTCTGTGCCTATGACAATCCAGTCAATTCCCTCGAAATCAATCTCGCCGATATCATCGAAGAGAGGTTCAAACGTGACATGGTAGTGTCGTGCTTTGATATTCTTTTTCAAATCATCAATCCTCCTTTTCTCGGAACTGCGCGTAACGGTCACGCCCATCCATACGTTCTCGTCATCAGAGGAGAAACTGATTTTGTCAGGGCGCTTCGTCAGAAAGATATAGGCGTGCTGGGGATTGCTGCTGATCCGCTCGAAAATTTCTGCGTTCCATTCAGGCTTCCAATCGGAGAAATCGCTCATTCCTGTCATGAGCCACACATGAGGACGGGACGTATCGATGATGCGCAGTTTTCGTTCCATGTATTCAGGCACGGAAAAGTCGTCGGTAATGTGGAAACGGCGGCAGTTGTTACGGGCATAGCAGTAAGGGCATCCTATAGTGCACCCTACCACTATGTTCATGTTTTTTATCAGGGATTTAATGCAGACACTCATAACACAACTGTTTCTCCGTCCTCCGGGATAATCAGCCGGCTCATGTCGGCTTCGTGATGCGTTGCCTCATTGCGCAGAATTGCACGGGTGGTCTGGCAATGGTCGATGGCATCCATGTGTACGGCTATCAGCTTGATATGCGAAGGCAATTCGTCAAGTATCTGCATCACTTCGTTCTCGTCGGGGATGATAGGACCGTCCGTTTTGGAAAATTCGGGAAAGATTGCACCTCCGGAGTTTACCACGATATAGTCAGGATTGAACCGTTCCACGGTGTCTCGGATACATGCTTCCCATCGGCAGTCACCCATTATATAAACGGTCGGGAAGCCCTCGGCTTTTAGCACATAACCTGATACAGGTCCCATCATCTGCCCGATCTGCCCGAAACCATGATGTCCGGTCGTGCGGTAAATGGATATGCCGTCTATTGTTTTTATTTCTTCGATGGGTATCACATTTGTAAATCCGTCGTTTCTGATGGCGTCCGCGTCCTGGGGCTGAACGTAGAAAGGAATTTCTTTGGGCAAATGTGTGGGGACACTCGGCTCGTAATGGTCGATGTGATTGTGGGTCAGGAGCACCATGTCCACGCCTCCGATAATATCCTGAATAGGAATGGTGAGGTGTACCCTCGGTGTTTTATTCACACCGAGGGCCGATATCAAAGTGCCTTTGTCGGCTAAAACGGGGTCAATTAGCATGGTGTGTCCCGCATACCTGATTTTCAAGGTGGCATTGCGCACCAATTGTACTGTAGATGTCTTTTTCATGACTATATGTCTTGTTATTGATTACGGGTGCAAAGTTCGGAAGAATCCGGCGAAACATCTATGCCTGAAAAAACGGTAATTATGCCATTTTGATAAATGAAATTATTATCTTTGCAAAAACGACAAGGATATGGACGAGATAATCAACCCTGATCGACTGGTCAGCGTACCGTTCAACAAGACACGCTGCGGCGTGGATTTTTACATCAATACTGCCATAAACAAGGACATCGGACTTGTGCTGACAGAAAACAAGCGGTTTAAGACAGACTTCTTCAGCTTCTACTTTTTCCGTAAGGCAAACGGATATTTGCTACTGAACTTCCGCAAGATTGAACTGCGCGACGGCATGGTTCTCCTGCTTTCACCCCATCAGCAACAAGAGTGGCATGTAGATGAGACGGCGTTGGATTACACGTTCCTTATATTCCGCGAAGATTTCATGCGTACTTTTATCGCCGACAAGTTCTTCGTTTTTCGCCTTTTGTATTGTTACCAGACAGATACGCCGCCTTACATCAATGCCACACATGACGAAATGAAGGAATATATGCGGCTGCTCGGAAAGATTAAGTATGAGCTGATGAATCCAGTGTCCGATACGTACAATATCATTGTTTCCTTACTATATTATCTTTTGCTGATTATCAATCGTACATACGCTGCCGCCTATTGCTTGCCCGCTGAAATTGCTAAAAACAATTTCGCTTTTCGGTTCAAGGACTTGTTGGAACAGAATATCCGCACCCACCAGCGGGTGCAGGAATATGCAGACATGCTTCATGTCAGTCGCATCACACTCAATAACTCAGTAAAAGCCCAATTCGGAGTATCAGCTACCCATTTGATAAAACAACGTCTGCTTGAGGAACTGAAGAACGAATTGCTATTCTCCAACCGCACTGTCAGTGAAATGGCGGATGATTTCAATTTCTCTGATCCGAGCCATCTCATGCGCTTCTTCAAACAGCAAACAGGCAAAACATTTACTCAGTACATGACGGATTACAATAAAGGCATATACGAATAACTTCTTAATATAGTCGATAGCGGCTATCGAAATATGGTTGTTGATGTTCAGGCGTTTTTGTACTGCATGAACCATTTTACGATTTCTGGATCTTCGTGCGAGCCGAGTAAGAAAGGCTTGTCGGTATCCAGCGTCTTTATCCGTGCCATGTCGTCGGCCGACAGGGTGAAGTCTAATATGTCGAGATTCTGCTTCATGCGTTCCGGTTTCACAGACTTAGGAATAATTATGCACACTGATATTTATCGCGCCCGGACAGGTGTTCGGTGCGGAAGATGACGGCATGCAGTTCCAACCAGATGGCTACCTGCTTATGTTCCATCCCGACCTGCTGCGGAATACACCTCTCGGGCGGATAATGCGTGAATATTCGTTCTTTTCCTACGAGACAAACGAGGCATTGCACCTTAGTGTGGAAGAACGGCAAATCATCATGGATTGCTTCCACAAGATTCAATATGAATTGAACCATCCGATACACCGTCACAGCAAGAACCTCATCACAGACAGCATCAAGACGTTCCTTGATTACTGCACACGTTTCTATGACCGTCAGTTCATCACACGCGACAACCAAAACCGAGACATCCTCGCAAGATTTGAGCGGTTGCTTGACGAATACTTCCATGATGGGGCTGCTAAACGGATAGGCTTGCCCACTGTACAGTATTGTGCAGACAAGCTCTGCCTCTCGCCCAACTATTTCAGTGATTTATTGAAAAAAAGAAACAGGTTCAACCGCCCTGCATTTCATTCATGACAAGTCTATTGAAATAGCCAAGACGGAACTTGCATCTACAGACGACACCGTTAATGAAATCGCCTATAATCTCGGTTTTCAGTACCCGCAACATTTTACCCGACTGTTCAAGAAAGAGGTAGGTTACACTCCGAATGAATATAGAGCGCAAGTGTCGTGAGAATTGGATTAGTACAGAATATTAGAACCCAACACCTCTCTTGCGCTTAACTTTCTTCCTTCTGCGAAGTATATCCACCATTTCCTGATTGGCTTCCGCATCAGCAGCGTTATAAGATGAGCCACTGCTTTTTAGCAATCCCCAAGAGCCGTTGAACAACTCGCTTTGTGCCGTGCCGGACGGTGCGCTTGGTGTAGCCGTTTCATATATTCCGGCTGTTATTCCCATACGTTCCCTGCATCTGTTGTGCTGCAAAGCCGCGTCAATCTTGGAATAACTGAAACGCCTGTCCACTTTGGAGCCGTTGAAATGGTAGCCATTCATGGAGAATACAACACCCTGTACCTCGCTGGTCTGCCCCTTATGCTTGAAATGTACTTCCACTCCCTGCCGTTTCAGGTTGGCGATAAGCACGTTCCAGTTGCCGCATCTGCCGACTTCCATTTTGATGATGTCGTAAAGCGCATATTTCGTCCTGTCTGGCTCTTTCAGGCGGTTGCGTTTGACATTGTCCTTTCCGCCAGCCATATGCAAGCCGTATTTCAAGGTCAATTCCTTGCAGATGCGGGTACTGCGCAGACGCTCGTGCCTGTCCGATATGGTATTGCCGTTGTTGTCTATGCGGTTGAAAGCAATATGCACGTGCGGATGCTCCTTGTCGAAATGCTGGGCGATGAAGAACTGCGTATTCTTGATTCCCATCCGTTCCATATATTCAAGCGCGATGCCTGCCATGATACGGTTCGTCAGCCGTAACTCATCCTCTTTGGAAAAACTCAACGCGATATGTCCGACAGGTTTTGTCACCTTATCGTTCATCCGTGACTGGGCATTGAAACTCATGGCGATAGTTTCCAGATTTTCCATAAACAAGCCTTCGCTTGCTACTATCTGCGTATCCTTCTTCTTGTCGATGATGTAATCCACCGCACCCTTGAAGTCGCTTCCTTTTACGATTTTCGCCATCATATCCCTATCTTGGTTATAAGTTCATGAATCCTTGCCACTGCCACCTTGCAGTCCCACCGTTCATCGTGGAAGCCTCCGGCGTTTGCCTTACGCGCAAGCTGGTTGAGATTGTTAGCCATGCCGCAGAGTTGGCGGATGTATCCGGCATGTTCCTCCGACAGCCGTTCTTTCACATGACCGTTACGGAAACATTCCCTCATGTACTCGCTTGGTGATACGCCCGCCTCATGCGATCGTGTCAGCAGGCGGAAGTAGTCGGCTGCCGTCATTTTCACTGCGATACGGTATTTCAGTTTCTCGGTTGCTTCCTTCTTGGGGCGACCTCCCTTGTTGCGTTCCTTGTGTTCCTTTGTCTGTTCCATATTTTATTCCTTTTAATTCGGTTACTGATTCAACTGTATAGACCGACGGGATGCCACCTCCTGCAATTTGGATGGTGGGTGGCAAGCGGTTTCGGTACACCCGAAACACAAACTTGCTACCTCCCAATCCTTAAGGAATGAGTTTCGGGCATCTCCCGTTTTTCTCATTCGGGATGTCATAATCCCAACCCTTTCTTCTTGGGTTTTACGATAGTTCTTAGCGGTGGACTAACGGCTAATTTCTGCCGGATTCCACGCAGGTAATCGTTCAGGTCTTTATGCCCTTTGTAGTTGTCGGAGAAGTCGCGGATGCGTCCGGCGAACTTCCTTTCCAATTCCCGATACGCCTTTCTTCCCGCCTCGTCATTGTCGAGCATGCAGTGGATACGTCCATACCCGTGCAGCACATCTATAGCTTTGGAAACATTGGCGGTCGAATTGAGGATGACGTAATCCTGCCTGTCAAGGTCGGGCAAGTTCGAGCAGTTCCTCTTCCGCAACGTGAGGAATGAAAGATAGTCCATCATGCCCTCGAATACAAGGCATTTCTCTCTCGCTTCTCCCTGTTGCCGAATATGGCTGATGTCTTTGGGTGCGACACAGCCTTTGAAAAAACGGTTACGCACTTCAAATCCTCCCGCCACATTCGGAAAACCGATGGCGAAATAGGGCTTGCCGTTATGGGTGAAGTGGAGCTCTTTACATTGCGCCTTTGCCAAAGCGATGTTTATGCCCCGTTCCTGCAAGTATCGGAGCAATGCCGGATGGGTGAGTTCACCCACCTCCAAATGTTGGAAACTCGGTTCGGATGCCTGCTGGCGAAAAGAGAAAGATATGGGACGGATGTGTGGTGCCTGTTCCGCTATCTTGCCAAGCAGATAAGGCACATGGTCGGATGCGTACAGTACCCCTGCAAGTGCGATGATGTTACCACCTCTTCCCAGTCCATAATCGAACCACAGGTTGCGGTCGGTGTTCACCTTGAACGAGGCTTCCGTTTCCTGACGGAACGGGGATTTATACCACAGGCAGTTTCCCTGTTGCTTTACGGGCGAATAACCCAAACTTTGCAGATAGTCCGCAATTTTGATTTGTTTTGCTTCTTGGATGTTCATGATATAATTTCTATGGATTTGATGATGACTGTAAAAACGTTGATTTGATGAATGAGATATGTATTGTCCTATACGTTAATGCTTTATATTCTCAACATCTTCTCAACAAACCACTCACAAATAGAGAATCCAACAAACTGATGCTGTTTCCCTCTCAACTTTTCTTTTCGATTGTTGAGAATTTGTTGAGAGTGTATGCTGTTTATTATCAGTATGGTTATATCATTATTCATCAATTCAACAAAAAAAGAATAGTATTACAGGGATTCAAGTTGTTCCCTTGTGACGGTGTAGAAACGACCGACTCTTTTTATCGGCTCATATCGGCACTCCCGATTGTAATTGAATTGGTAAGTGGTATATGTAAGCCCGTTAGAGGCAGGAGTAAGTTTCCAACATTCCTGCAATACCTTTCTGACTTGGTGCTTCTCCACCTTTACCTGCGAATGTACCAGCAAAAGAAGAATGTCGTTGTGGCAGAACGAGAATGTGTCCGTGCCGACACTTTCCATAATGTCAAGGATAAGTTCGCACATCTCTATCTCCAATCGGTTGCGGTTGCTGCGGATAATCTTCTGCAGGGCTTCCGTATGCAGCAAAGAGGGCGCAAACCACATACGGCTTTTTCTTTTCGGTGGAAAGTTGTCTGTATTGCAGGTAATACAGAAAGGCAGGTATCTCAGCTTTCAGCTTTTGCAGGAAGTCTGTGTCATCGGATTGCAGACGGTCTATCTTGCGCACCCAATAGCGTGTTTCACCTGCATCAATGATAACAGGCAGATACTCGTTGTTGGAGCATAGCACGAACTTGGCAAAGAACGCTATCTCGTCACGGTCTTTGCCTTTGGCTTCCACCTTGTAGGAAAGTGTGGTGCTGAGGTTCTTCAACCGCTCGCTGTCCTCCCTGCGGTTGAGCAATACCTCGTCCACCACGATGAGCAGTTTTCCTGCCCAGTCGGAATTGAACTGGCTGCGGAAGTCCTCGTTGGTATTGAAAGTGACATTGTTTTGAAACACAGCTTTCAGGAAGTTCAGGAATGTACTCTTGCCCGTGTTGCGTTCTTCTGATACCAACAGCAGGATAGGCAGTTTCTGCACGGGTTGCAGGTAGAGCAATTGAAGATAGTCCATGCCCAATTCATACTGTTCACCGAAGATATGGCGCACCAATGACCGGATACAGGGAAACTCGCCTTGTTGCGGACGGTGTCCTATCGGCTCGTAGAGGTTCAGGAACTTGTCCACCACGGGACGGTAGTCCACATGGTCGGGGACGGTGCAGAAGCCGTCGTACTTCGGCACGGTGGCGAGATAGTCCTTGCCGTAGTCCTGCCGCAGTGTTTCGTTGTTCCACACGATGCGCTTCTTCACATAGCCTCCGTTCAGACGGGGCTGGTTCACTAACTTGTAGAGGGTTGTACCCACACGGATAAACTCCTCATTTTCAAAGTTGCCTTGTTTCATTAGCACTTCATTTTTTTTGTTTAATCAGTGCAAAACTCGGCAATTAGCGCAGAACGGATTAACAACTCACGCATACCTCACGTAAGATTTTCTTGGATTTGGCTTTATGACATACAACAAAAGCCCGAAGAAATGCCATTCTAATGGATTTTTCTTCGGGTTTGTCGTAATCGTACGTATGAATGGCAATACACCTATTCACATACTCGTATAAATACATTGTTGGCAATGGGAATACGCATAGGTCTCACTACTTCATGTCGTCATATCATTAGAACTTATGCCTGATAATTAGACATATCCCAACCATTTATACCCAGCGAAAAGAAGATATTTGTTTTCTCTTTTCGCAAGTACAGTACAGCGCACCTTTTCCGCACCGAAATATGGCATTGACTATCATCGCACCTGTTCCGCACCGAAGCTGTCAATGCGACTCATCGGAAAGCTGAACACATCGGCATGATACCCGTTCTCCTGCCGAACATACTTCCCTCGTATTCTTTTTAATGCTCCACTGTTATAGATGTTTCTGATGGCAGAACGCTCAACAGTTCCACCAATTCCGGCTCGCTCATCCAAATGTTTGAGACATTCTCCGGCATGATGATATTGCCGGATTCATTCACTGTTATGCTGTTTCTTCTCATACTCATGACATCGTTATTCCGTTAAACGTCTTACTCAGTTTGTCGCCGAACATGGTCAGGTCGTTGTCGAGCTTCTGCGTGGTTATCTTTGCGTAGAGTTGGGTCGTGACTATATTCGTATGTCCCAACACACGGCTTACGCTTTCAATGGGCATCCCCTTGCTCAAAGCTAATGTTGCGAAGCCATGACGACTGCAATGAAATGATATTGACTTGGTTATGCCACATTCCCTTATCATCCGTTTCAACGGTTTGCAGATAGACCAATAGTTCAAGCCGGGGAATATACGATTGTCTTTCTGCATCGGTCGGTAGCGTTCGACTATCTGCAAGGGTATATCCAGCAGCTTCACTTGGAAGGCGACTTTTGTCTTGTGGCGTTTGGACAATATCCACTTCTCGCCGTTCACCTCCACGATGTTGTCATTCGTCAGTTCCTGAATGTCCACGAACGACAAGGCGGTGAAACTGGCAAAGATGAAAATGTCACGGAGTATGCGAGCTTGCTGTCTGCAAACTCATGTGTCATGACCGCTTTCAGTTCATCCTCCGTCAGATATTCCCGTTCTTTCACATTGGGGCTGATATGAAACTGGATGAAAGGATTGCGCGGTATCAACCCGTTATAATGCGCTTTCATGACCACGCCTTTCAGCCACATACAGTTTGCCCATATCGAACCGTTCCGCAATCCGGCTTCAGTCGAGAGGTATGCGGCGAACTCCTTGATGAAATCGGGAGTAAGTTCCAACATGGACATATCGCTGCGTCTGTAAAACGACTTGATAAAGGCGGCTACATGGTTTCTTGCCCGTACACGTGCCCGATAGGTAGCCATTACCCTGTCTTTGCCTACCCGTTTCTTGAACACTTCGTTCTCACGGTCGAATGCTTTTAGCAGCGTCTCATACTCGCTGCCGATTCCCTGATAGGCGTTGCGCACCATCTC